>Ga0070675_100000007_pt1 | contig 263394 bp, 256 predicted proteins | sample KBSM43metaG_FD_65343 | JGI IMG/M metagenome (GOLD analysis project Ga0070675, IMG submission 65343) | Miscanthus rhizosphere microbial communities from Kellogg Biological Station, Michigan, USA - KBS M4-3 metaG | ecosystem: Host-associated > Plants > Roots > Rhizosphere > Soil ... | reverse complement strand
GCGCGGCCAGGTTTGCGCCAAGCCGGGCTCGATCACCCCGCACACGAAGTTCAAGGCCGAGGTCTACATCCTGACCAAGGAAGAGGGCGGCCGTCACACGCCGTTCTTCAACGGCTACCGTCCGCAGTTCTACTTCCGTACGACCGACGTCACCGGCAACGCCATGCTGGCCGAGGGAGCGGAGATGGTCATGCCGGGCGACAACACCTCGCTGACGATCACCCTCATCGCGCCGATCGCGATGGAGAAGGGTCTCCGCTTCGCGATCCGCGAGGGTGGCCGCACGGTGGGCGCCGGCACGGTCACGGACATTCTGGAGTAGCGACATGGAGGGCGGGCCTCTGGCCCGCCTAGTGGCGGACGGGACGTCCGCCCTCCTTAATGTTCTTTGAGGAAACGACATCATGATGAACGAAAAGATCCGCATCCGACTCAAGGCTTACGACTACCGCGTGCTCGACCAGTCGACGTCTGAAATCGTCGACACGGCCAAGCGCACGGGGGCAAAGGTGGCGGGACCGATCCCTCTGCCGACGCAGATCTCGAAGTACACCGTCCTGCGCAGCCCGCACGTCGACAAGAAGTCGCGCGAGCAGTTCGAGATGCGGACGCACAAGCGGCTGCTCGACATTCTCGAGCCGACGACGCAGACCGTCGACGCGCTCATGAAGCTCGAGCTGCCCGCGGGCGTGGACGTCGAGATCAAGGCGTTCGGGAAATAAGACACATGAACCGGAGCAATCCGGTTCCAAGGTGGAAAGACTAAGACAATGGCAATCGAAGGAATCATTGGCAAAAAGGTCGGGATGACCCAGGTGTTCGCCGAGGATGGGGCATTGATCCCCGTCACGGTCGTCCAGGCCGGGCCGTGCCTGGTTGTGCAGAAGAAGACCACCGAGAAGGACGGCTACGATGCCGTGCAGATCGGGCTGGTCGAGAAGATCTCCAGCCGCCGCGTCACGAGCCCGCTTCGCGGACACTTCGAGAAGGCGGGCGTGCAGCCCCTCCGGACGCTGGCCGAAGTCCCGTACTCGGGCGACGCCAACGTCGGCGACCGCGTGCAGGTCGACATCTTCAAGGCCGGCGACGCCATCGACGTCGTGGGCCAGTCGAAGGGCAAGGGCTTCCAGGGCGTCGTCAAGCGCCACGGCTTCGGCGGCGGACGCGAGTCTCACGGCTCGATGTTCCATCGCGCTCCCGGCTCGATCGGCGCGTCGGCGTTCCCGTCGCGCGTCATGAAGGGCATGCGCATGGGCGGCCGGATGGGCGGCGATCAGGTCACGGTCAAGAACCTTCGCGTGGCGAAGGTCGATGCCGAGAACAACCTGCTCTACATCCGCGGCGCGGTCCCGGGCGGCCGGAACGGTCTCGTGTTCGTGCAGTTTTCGAAGAACGGGAAGCGGGGTGAGTAGCCATGCCGACCATTGACATCAAGAACTGGGACAACAAGAAAGTCGGCTCGATCGACCTTCCCGAAGAGATCTACGGCTATCCGTACAAAGAGCACCTCGTGCACGAGGCCGTGCGCAACTATCTCGCCGGCCTGCGCCAGGGAACGCACAAGACCAAGACCCGCTCCGAAGTGAGCGGCTCGGGCAAGAAGCCGTTCCGGCAGAAGGGCACCGGCCGCGCGCGCCAGGGCGGCAACCGCCCGCCGATCCACCGTCACGGCGGCACGGTCTTCGGTCCGGTCGTGCGCGACCACTCCTACAAGATGAACACGAAGGAGAAGAAGGCCGCCCTCAAGTCGGCGCTCTCCCAGCGTGTGAAGGAAGGAAAGTTCTTCGTCGTCAACGACATGTCGGTCGACGAGGCCAAGACCAAGTCCTTCGCGCAGAAAGTGGCCGGCATCGGCGTCGAGGGAAAGGCGCTGCTGGTGGACACGGTCGAGAACACGAACGCGCTGCTGGCCGCGCGCAACAACCCCAAGCTGCAGTTCGTCGACGCCCTGCACGTCAACGTGTACGACGTCGTCAACAGCCGCTACATCGTCCTGAGCCAGAGCGCTCTCGATCGTCTGACGGAGGCTCTCAGCAATGAACGCTAATCAGATCATTCGCCGGCCGCTCGTCACCGAGAAATCGACGCTGCTCCGCGAGTCGGGCTCGAACGTCATCGCGTTCGAAGTCGCGCCGAGCGCGAACAAGATCCAGGTCAAGCAGGCCGTCGAAGAGCTCTTCAAGGTCAAGGTGGAAGAAGTCCGGGTGTTCAACGTGCGCGGAAAGATGAAGCGCATGGGCAAGTGGGAAGGCAAGCGCCGCGACTGGCGCAAGGCTTACGTCCGGCTCAAGGCCGGCGAGAAGGCGCCCGACTTCGTGGAAGGCGTGTAAATCATGGCGACCAGCAAATACAAACCAACCTCTCCGGGCATCCGGTTTTCGACGCACGCTTCGTATGACGACATCACGAAGACGCGGCCGGAGAAGTCGCTCACCAAGGGCAAGCCGAAGACGGGCGGCCGGAACAACAAGGGCCGGATCACCTCCCGCTTCATCGGCGGCGGCCACAAGCAGAAGTACCGCGACATCGACTTCAAGCGCGACAAGCGCGGGATTCCCGCGAAGGTCGCCGCGATCGAGTACGACCCGAATCGCACCGCGCACATCGCTCTTCTCCATTACGCGGACGGCGAGAAGCGCTACATCCTCGCGCCGAACGGCCTGGCCGTCGGTACGACGATCGTGGCCGGCGAGGACGCCGACATCCTGGTGGGCAACGCCCTCCCGCTGTCGAAGATCCCCCTCGGCACGGTGATTCACAACATCGAGCTGAAGGAAGGCAAGGGCGGACAGATGGTCCGTTCGGCCGGCGCCGGCGCGCAGCTGATGGCGCGCGAGGGCGACTGGGCCACGCTTCGCCTTCCCTCGGGCGAGATGCGCAAGGTGCACGTGCGCTGCTACGCGACGATCGGCCAGGTCGGCAATCTCGACCACGAGAACGTGTCGTACGGCAAGGCCGGACGCACGCGCCACCTCGGCAAGAAGCCGCACAACCGCGGCGTCTCGATGAACCCGGTCGATCACCCGCTCGGCGGCGGCGAGGGCAAGACCTCGGGCGGCCGTCATCCGGTCTCGCCGTGGGGCCAGCCGACCAAGGGCTACAAGACGCGCCGTAACAAACAGACGAACAAGTTCATCGTCAAGCGGAGAACCAAGTAATGCGCTCACAGAAAAAAGGTGCATTTGTCGACGACCACCTGATGAAGAAGGTGGAGGCGATGAACCGCGAGCGCGACAAGAAGGTCATCAAGACCTGGTCGCGCCGCTCCACGGTCGTTCCGGACATGGTCGGCCACACGATTGCGGTTCACAACGGCCGCAAGTTCACGCCGGTGTACGTCTCCGAGAACATGGTCGGCCACAAGCTCGGCGAGTTCGCGCTGACCCGTACGTTCAAGGGACACAGCGGCAAGAAGGTCGAGAAGACCGCGAAGCCGGCGGCGCCAGCTGCACCGGCGGCTAAATAAGGCGGAGACGAACGATGGAAGCAACGGCAACTCTGAAGTATCTGAAAGCCTCGCCGCAGAAGGTGCGACTCGTCGCCGATCTGGTGCGCGGCAAGAAGGTCGAGGAAGCGCTCGCCATTCTCCGCTTCACCCGCAAGGGCTGCGCGAAGGATCTGGAGAAGCTCCTCCGCTCCGCGGTCGCGAATGCGGAGAACAAGGAGAACGCGCCCGACGTCGACGAGCTGGTGGTCTCGAAGATCTACGTCAACGAAGGGCCGCGCGAGAAGCGCATCCAGCCCGCGCCGATGGGTCGCGCGTACCGGATTCAGAAGCGCAAGGCGCACGTCACCGTGCATGTTTCGGACGAAGTCAAGGCGGTCAACGAGCGGAGCGGCGGCAAGGGCCGCGCGCGCGCCCGTAAATAACGGAGGCTTATCTTGGGTCAGAAGGTCAATCCTTACGGTTTTCGGCTGGGCTTCAACAAGACCTGGCACTCGCGCTGGTTCGCGGGGAAGAACTACGCCGAGACGCTCCATCGCGATCTGAAGCTTCGCGACGACCTCAAGAAGCGCCTCAGCCACGCCGGCGTCTCGGAGATCGACATCGAGCGTACGGCCAACAAAATGCGCATCAACATCTACACCTCGCGTCCCGGCATCATCATCGGGCGCAAAGGTGCGGAGGTGGACAAGCTGCGCGATGAGCTGCAGAAGCTCGTCAACGGCGAGGTCTACATCAACATCCAGGAGATCCAGCGTCCGGAGCTCGACGCCCAGCTCGTGGCCGAGAACATCGCCACGCAGCTCGAGCGCCGCATCGCCTTCCGCCGGGCCATGAAGAAGGCCATGGAGTCGGCGTTCCGCTTCGGCGCGAAGGGGATCAAGGTTCGCGTGGGCGGCCGCCTCAACGGCGCCGAGATCGCGCGCTCGGAGTGGTATCAGGACGGCCGTCTGCCGCTGCACACCCTCAAAGCCGACATCGACTACGGTCTGGCCGTCGCCAACACGACGTACGGAACCATCGGCGTGAAGGTGTGGCTGTACAAGGGCGAGATGGCGAAGACCAAGTCGCGCCGCCGCGCTCAGTAATCGATCAGGAGAAACCGCATCATGATGATGCCGAAGAAAGTCAAATTCAGAAAGCAGCAGCGCGGACGGCGCCGCGGGCTCGCGACGCGCGGACAGAAAGTCTCGTTCGGCGATTTCGGGCTGCAGGCGATGGAAGCGGGCTGGGTGACGGCGCGCCAGATCGAGGCCGCCCGTATCGCCATGACGCGCCACGTCAAGCGCGGCGGCAAGATCTGGATCCGGATCTTCCCCGACAAGCCGATCACCAAGAAGCCGCTCGAGACCCGCATGGGCAAGGGCAAGGGCGCTCCGGAAGAGTGGGTGTGCGTGATCAAGCCGGCCCGCATCCTCTACGAGATGGAGGGTGTGACCCGCGAGATCGCCGAGGAGGCGTTCCGCCTGGCCGCGCACAAGCTGCCGATCAAGACGCGTTTCGTGACGCGTTCGCAGACGGAGGTCGGTGAGTAATGGCCAGTAAGAAGACGCTCAGCACACTTCGCGACAAGAGCGAGACCGAGCTTCGCAGCCGCGAGCGCGATCTGCGCGAGCAGCTGTTCAAGCTCCGCTTTCAGCGCGCGACCGGACAGATGGAAAACCCGATGAAGATGCGCCAGGTCCGCCGCGAGATCGCGCAGATCGAAACGCTCCTCAATCAGCGCGCGAAGTCCGCGTGAGAGGCACCACCATGGCAGAGAACGCAGAGAAGACACAGCAGAACAACAAGCGCGAGAAGGTCGGCGTCGTGGTCTCGAACAAGATGCAGAAGACCGTCGTCGTCGCCGTCGAGAACCTCGTCCGCCACGACATGTACCAGAAGTACATCAAGCGGACGAACAAGTTCCTCGCCCACAACGAGAACCCGGACGTCAACGTCGGGGATCGCGTGATCATCGAGGAGACGCGCCCGCTCTCGAAGCGGAAGCGCTGGAATGTGAAGGAAGTCGTCGCCAAGGCGAGCTAACGGAGCCAGTCATGATTCAGATGGGAACGATTCTGCAGGTTGCAGACAACACGGGCGCCAAGAAGATCGCCTGCATCCGTCTGCGAGGCGGCTCCACGGCCGGCCAGTACGCGCGCGTGGGCGACATCATCACCGCCTCGGTGAAGGAAGCCTCGCCGGACGGGACGGTCAAGAAGGGCGCCGTGGTCAGGGCGGTCATCGTCCGCACGGTCAAGGAGACGCGCCGCCGCGACGGGTCGTACATCAAGTTCGACGACAACGCGGCCGTTCTCATCAACGACCAGCGCGAGCCCGTCGGCACGCGCGTCTTCGGTCCGGTCGCCCGCGAGCTCCGCGAGCGCAAGTTCATGAAGATCATCTCCCTCGCGCCGGAAGTCATCTAAGGAAACAGTCCCCGAAGGGATCAGAACAATGTACGGACGTACGTCGAAAGAAAAACAGGACCCGATTCACAAGCCGCACGTGCGGAAGGGCGACACCGTCGTCGTTCTCTCCGGCAAGGATGCGGGCAAGAAGGGACGCGTGCTGCGCGTCCTGGCCACCAAGGGCACGGCCATCGTCGAGCGTGTGAACTTCACCAAGAAGCACACCAAGCCGAACCCCGGCAAGAACGTCAAGGGCGGCATCCTCGAGCGCGAGTCGCCGATTCACGTGGCCAAGCTCCAGGTAGTCTGTCCGAGCTGCGGCGAGGCCGCGCGCCTCGGCAATCATCGCAACGAAGATGGAGAGGGCGTGCGCTTCTGCCGGAAGTGCAAGGCCGATCTCGAAAAGTAGTCAGTCATTCACCCGGCTCGTACAACGCCGAGCCGAACAAAAGGATCCGGAAATGGCAGCGAGACTCAAAGAGCATTACACAACGGAAGTCCGGAAGAAGATCCAGGACGAGTTCAAGATCACGAACCCGATGGCGGTTCCGAAGATCGAGAAAGTCGTGCTGAACATGGGCATGGGCGAGGCGATTTCGAACGCGAAGATCCTCGACACCGCGATCGAGGAGCTCTCCACGATCACCGGCCAGAAGCCGATCGTCACCAAGGCCAAGAAGTCCATCGCCAGCTTCAAGCTGCGCGAGGGACAGTCCATCGGCGCGATGGTCACCCTTCGCGGCGAGAAGATGTACGAGTTTCTCGATCGTCTGATCAACATCGCGCTTCCGCGCGTGCGCGACTTTCGCGGCGTCCCGACCAAGTCGTTCGACGGGCGCGGCAACTACACCCTGGGCATTCGCGACCACCTGATCTTCCCGGAGATCGATGCAGGAAAGGTCGACAAGGCGAAGGGCATGAACATCACCATCGTCACCTCGGCGAAGAATGACGAGCAGGCGCGCTTCCTTCTGCGCGAGCTCGGCATGCCGTTCGGCAAGTAAGAGGAAGAACACATGGCAAAGACCTCAATGATCGTCAAGGCTGAGCGGAAGCCGAAGTTTTCGGTTCGCAAGCGCAACCGCTGCAAGCAGTGCGGACGTCCGCGCGGGTTTCTGCGGAAGTTCCAGCTCTGCCGCATCTGCTTCCGTCAGCTCTCGCTCGGCGGCTACATCCCGGGCGTGACGAAGTCGAGCTGGTAGCTCTCACGACCGATTACAGGAGTCACACGAATGTCAATGACAGATCCAATCGCGGATATGCTCACTCGGATCCGCAACGGAATTACGTCGCGGCACGATCGCGTCGAGATGCCGGCCTCGAAGCTGAAGGTCGAGATCGCCCGCATCCTCAAATCCGAGGGCTTCATCAGCAACTACAAAGTCGTCGAGGAAGACGGCAAGCCGCAGGCGTCGCTGCGCGTGTACCTCAAGTACTCGGGCAACGGCGAGCCGGTCATCCACGGCATCGAGCGCGTCTCGCGCCCGGGCAAGCGCGTCTACCGCGGCAAGGAAGAGATTCCTCGCGTCCTCGGCGGGCTCGGTCTGGCGATCGTCTCGACCTCGAAGGGCGTGCTCTCGGGGGCCGAGGCGGCGAAGACCGGCGTGGGCGGCGAAGTCCTCTGCCAGGTCTGGTAAGGAGAGATCCAATGTCTCGCATCGGTAAGAAAGAAATCCCGCTGCCGAAAGGCGTCGAAGTCCGCCAGGACGGCAACGCCGTCGTGGTCAAGGGCCCGAAGGGCAGCCTGAACACGCCCATCGTGACCGGCATCTCGGTCTCGGTGGAGAACAACGTCGTGAAGTTCGAGCGGAAGGACGAAGAGGGTAAGACCCGCGCCTTCCACGGCCTGATGCGCGCGCTGGTGGCGAACAACGTCCGCGGCGTGAGCGAGGGCTTCAAGAAAGAGCTCGACATCGTCGGCGTCGGCTATCGCGCCGAGGTGAAGGGACGCGAGGTCGTGTTTCAGCTCGGCTACTCGCACCCGGTCCGCTTCGCGATTCCGGAAGGCATCGACATCACCGTCGACGCCAAGACCGGCCACATCACCGTGACCGGCATCGACAAGCAGAGAGTCGGACAGACCGCGGCCGAGATCCGCAGTCTCCGCGAGCCCGATCCCTACAAGGGCAAAGGCATCAAGTACAGCGACGAGATCATTCGCCGCAAGGCCGGCAAGGCTGCCGGCAAGTAAGTAGAGGACGACCATGGATCGCGCAAGACAGAGAGTGGAAGCACGAGGCCGGATCCGCGAGCGGATCCGCAGCAAGGTCACGGGTACGAGCGAGCGTCCGCGTCTCGCCGTGTTCCGCAGCCTGAAGAGCATTTACGCGCAGCTCATCGACGACACGACCGGCAAGACGATCGTCTCCGCGTCGAGCCTCGAGAAAGAGTCGAGCGCGAAAGGCTCCAATGCCGCGGCGGCGAAAGCCGTCGGGGCGCTGATCGCCAAGAAGGCAAAAGACAAGGGTCTGACGCGCGTGGTCTTCGACCGCGGCGGCTACCTCTACCACGGAAACATCAAGGCGCTCGCGGATGCGGCGCGTGAGAACGGATTGGAATTCTAGGAGATCACATGCAGCGTCCAATGCAGCGTCCAGGGCAGCGTCAGGGGCAGGGTGGACCGCGCGGTGACCGTCGCGAGCCCGAGCGCAACGAAAGCGGGATGATCGACAAGGTCGTCCACATCAACCGCGTGACGAAAGTCGTCAAGGGCGGCAAGAACTTCAGCTTCAGCGCGCTGGTCGTCGTCGGCGACGGCAAGGGCAGGGTCGGATTCGGTTCCGGCAAGGCCAAGGAAGTTCCGGCGGCCATCAAGAAGGGGATCGAGATCGCGAAGAAGAACATGATCTCCATCGCCATGAGCGGCACCACGATCCCGCACGCGATCGTCGGCCACTACGGCGCGGGACAAGTTCTGCTCAAGCCGGCCTCGGAAGGCACGGGCGTCATCGCCGGCGGCCCGGTGCGCGCGATCCTCGAGTCGGCCGGGATCCAGAACATCCTGACCAAGTCGCTCGGCACCGCGAACCCGCACAACGTCGTCAAGGCGACGTTCGAGGCGCTCAAGCTGCTGCGCACCGAAGATCAGTACAAGAAACTGCGCGGCACCGGCGAGAACGCGGAAGGGACCGAGGCATGAGCGCGGCCCGAGCGAAGAAAGCAGCCGACGCGCCGAAGACCCTTCGCGTGCGCCAGATCCGCAGCGGCATCTCCTGCCCGATCGAGATGCGGGAGACCCTCAAGGCTCTCGGCCTCGGCAAGATGCACCGCGTCGCGGAGCGCCCCGATACGAAAGAAGTGCGCGGAATGATCGCCAAGATCCCGCACCTCGTCGAAGTAGTCGAGTAGGAGTCGACCCATGGAACTGAACAACCTCAAACCGAAAAAAGGCTCGCGCCACGCGAAGAAGCGCGTCGGCCGCGGTCCCGGCTCGGGACACGGCAAGACTGCCGCGCGCGGCGAGAAGGGCCAGAAGTCGCGTTCCGGCTTCAGCCGCCAGCCCGGCTTCGAAGGCGGACAGATGCCTCTGCACCGCCGTCTCCCGAAGCGCGGCTTCACCAACATCTTCAAGAAAGACTACGCGGTCGTGAACGTCTCCGACCTCGAGCGCTTCGACAACGGCGCGACGGTCGGCGAGGCCGAGCTGCGCAAGGCCGGCCTGGTCAAGGGACAGCACGACGGCATCAAGGTGCTCGGCGACGGCAAGCTCTCCAAGAAGCTCTCCGTCTCCGCGACCAAGTTCTCGGCCACGGCCAAGAAGCAGATCGAGGCCGCCGGCGGGTCCTGCCAGGAGATCCAGTAACGTGCCTAACGTCGTCGATACAGTCCGCAACATCTGGGCGATCGAGGACCTCCGCAAGCGCGTGCTGTTCACGTTCGCGCTGCTGGCGGTTTACCGCCTCGGATCGCACATCCCGACGCCGGGCGTCGATCCCGTCGCGCTCTCGGAGTTCTTCAAGGCGATGAGCGGCGGCGTGTTCGGCTTCCTCGACCTCTTCTCCGGCGGCGCGCTGCGCCGCCTCTCGGTCTTCGCCCTCGGCATCATGCCGTACATCTCGGCGTCGATCATCCTGCAGCTCCTGACCGTGGTCTGGCCCTACCTCGAGAAGCTCTCGAAGGAAGGGGAGATGGGACGGCGGAAGATCAACCAGTACACGCGCTACGGCACGATCGCGCTCTCGATCGTCCAGTCGCTCGGCGTCGCGTTCTGGCTCAAGTCGCAGACCGCTCCCGGCGGCGCGCCGCTCGTGCCGCCGCACATCCAGGACGCGCTGTGGGGACTCGGCTTCCCGATCATGACCGTGCTCACGCTCACGACCGGGACCGCGTTCATCATGTGGCTCGGCGAGCAGATCTCCGAGCGCGGCATCGGCAACGGCATCTCGCTGATCATCTTCGCCGGCATCGTGGTCGGGCTTCCCTCGGCGACGCTGACGACCATCGGCGACATCCGCACCGGCGAGCGCAGCCTCTTCGCGATGCTGTTCCTGGTGGTGTTCATGGTCGCCGTCGTCGCCTTCGTCGTGTTCATGGAGCGCGCGCAGCGCCGCATCCCGGTGCAGTACGCCAAGCGCGTCGTCGGCCGCAAGGTCTACGGCGGCGCGAACACGTACCTCCCGCTGCGCGTGAACACCGCCGGCGTCATCCCGGTCATCTTCGCCTCGTCGATCCTGGTCATCCCGCAGACCATCGCGCAGATGGTCAAGGCGCCGTGGGCGGCCGCGATCGGCACGCAGCTGCGCGTCGGCGAGCCGCTGTATTACCTGCTGCAGATCGTCGGCATCATCTTCTTCGGATACTTCTACACGTCGATCGTCTTCAATCCGGTCGACACGGCCGACAACATGCGCAAGTACGGCGGCTTCATCCCCGGCATCCGCCCGGGCAAGAGGACGTCCGACTACATCGACCGCGTGCTGACGCGCATCACCTTCGTCGGCTCGATCTATCTGGCCGCGGTCTGCATCCTGCCGGAGTTTCTGATCTCCGGCCTGCACGTCGCGCAGCTGCCGTTCGGCGTCGGCGCGGCGCTCGACCGCATGCTTCCGCTCTGGTTCACGGAAGGCATGGGACTGAACTTCTACTTCGGCGGCACGTCGCTGCTGATCGTGGTGGGCGTGGCGATGGACACGATGCAGCAGATCGAGTCGCAGCTGGTCATGCGTCACTACGACGGATTCATGAAGAAGGGCCGCGTTCGCGGACGTAGAGGATAACGAGCAGCTTGAAAATCATCTTCATCGGACCGCCGGGAAGCGGCAAGGGAACGCAGGCGAAGCGGCTGGCAAGCCGCCTCGACGTTCCGCACATTTCCACGGGGGACATGCTTCGCGAGGCGGTCGCGGCCGGGACTCCGGTCGGCCAGAAGGCGGCCTCGATCATGGCCTCCGGCGCGCTGGTTCCCGATGACGTGATGATCGATATCATCAATGACCGCCTGGCCAAGCCGGACGCGTCTAAAGGCTTCATTCTGGACGGGTTCCCCCGCACGCTGGTCCAGGCCGAGAAGCTCGATGGACTCGTCGGGAATGGAAAAAGCAACCTCCGGGTTCTCCAACTGCTCGTCCCAGACGAAGCAATCGTGCGCCGCATCTCCCTGCGGCGTACCTGTGCGCAGTGCGGGGCGATCTACCACCTCGAGAACAATCCCCCGGCGTCCGACAGCGTTTGTGACCGCTGCGGCGCCGAAGTCATTGCACGGCCCGACGACAACGAAGAGGCCGTGCGCAAACGGCTGGAAGCGTTTCATCGCCAGACGCTTCCGGTCGCTACGTACTACAAGTCGAAGAGTATTTTGCGCGAGGTCGACGGGGTTGGTCCCGTCGATCAGGTCTTTGAACGAATTGAAAGATCCCTTGTTGAAGGAACGATCTGACCGATGCTGGATCGCATGAAGGGACCGACGCTCAAGAATCGCGACGAGATCGCGATCATGGACCGGACCAACCGGATCGTGGTCGAGATCCTCGAGTTGATGCGCGACATGGTCAAGCCCGGCGCGACCACGGCGCAGATCAACGCGATGGCCGAGGAGGAGCTCGCCAAGAGGGGCGCGAAGTCGCCTTTCAAAGGCTACGCTCCGATGGGACTGCCGCCGTATCCGGCCGTGGTCTGCTCCTCGGTCAACGACGTGATCGTGCACGGCATCCCGAATCGTGCTCGCCTGCAGGAAGGCGACATCCTCGGACTCGACTTCGGGTCGATCTTCGAGGGCTTCGTCGGCGACGCGGCGATCACGGTGCCGGTCGGCAAGGTCACTCCGAAGGCGGAGCTGCTGATGCAGACCACGAAGGAGTGCCTCGAGCTGGCCATCGAAGAGATGCGGCCCGGAAGGACCCTCGGCGACATCGGCGCGGCGGTTCAGGAGCACGCGGAGGCTCGCGGGTTCCACGTCATCCGCACGTTCGTCGGTCACGGCATCGGACGGCGCATGCACGAGGAGCCGCAGGTGCACAACTTCGGCAAGCGCGGTCGCGGGATTCCGCTCCGCGAGGGGATGGTCCTGGCGATCGAGCCGATGCTGTGCGAGATCGGGCCGAAGCTGCGCTCGCGCCTCGAGCGCTCGGGATCGAACGGGATGATTCAGGATGTGAAGACCGACGCGGACGGTTGGACCGCGCGGACGATCGACGGCGGGCTCGCTGCCCACTTCGAGAACTCGGTCGCCGTGACGGCGAACGGACCGTGGGTGTTGGGAAAATGAGGAAATTTATGGTGCTGTTTGATTAGGGGGCGTAGAGCAACTGCCCAGCGTGCAGCACCGAGGCCTGTAAAGGAAGTCATGTCGAAGGAAGATGCGATCGAAGTCACTGGGACCGTCCTCGAGACGCTTCCCAATGCCATGTTTCAGGTCGAGCTGGAGAACAAGCACAAAGTGCTTGCGCACATCTCCGGCAAGATGAGGAAGCACTTCATCCGCATCCTTCCGGGAGACAAAGTTCTGGTCGAGCTCTCGCCGTACGATCTGACGCGCGGGCGCATCACGTATCGCTACAAGTGAGCTAAGTCATGAAAGTTCGTTCATCAGTCAAACGCATCTGTACCAAGTGCAAAGTCGTTCGTCGCCAGGGTGTCATTCGCATCATCTGCGATAACCCGAAGCACAAACAGCGGCAGGGTTAATCAGGAGCAAGGGAAACAATGGCACGTATCGCGGGTGTGGATCTTCCACTGAACAAGCGGGTCGAAGTCGGCCTGACGTACATCTACGGCATCGGCCGCACGCGCTCGAGCAACATCCTCGAGCAGGCGGGCGTCAACAAGGACGTGCGCGTCAAGGATCTGTCCGAAGACGACGTGCGCAAGATCCGCCAGATCATCACCGACGAAGGCAAGGTCGAGGGTGATCTGCGCAAGGACGTCGGCCTCGACATCAAGCGGCTGATGGAGATCAACTGCTACCGCGGCATGCGCCACCGCCGCGGCCTGCCCGTGCGCGGCCAGCGCACGCACACCAACGCGCGTACGCGCAAGGGTCCCCGCAAGGGAGCCATCGCCGGTAAGAAGAAGGCGACCAAGAAGTAAGAGGAACCTATGGCTACTGCTAGAGCACCGAAAGCGGGCGCGCGACGCGCCGGCACGAAACGCAAAGAGCGGAAGAACGTTCCGCACGGCGTCGCCTCCATCGCGGCGACGTTCAACAACACCATCGTGGCCATCACCGATCCGATGGGCAACATCCTGTCGTGGTCGAGCGCGGGACGCATCGGCTTCAAGGGATCGCGCAAGGGCACGCCCTTCGCCGCGCAGGTGGCGGCGCAAAATGCCGCCCAGCTGGCCCAGGAGCACGGCATCCGCTCGGTCGACGTGAAGGTCAAGGGACCGGGCGCGGGCCGCGAGTCGGCCATCCGCGCGCTGGCGGCGTCGGGACTGGACATCAAGTCCATCAAGGACGTGACCCCGATCCCGCACAACGGCTGCCGTCCGCCGAAGCGCCGGCGCGTTTGAGCTTTGTCGAAATCTCACGCCGTGCAGCAGCCGGCGTAGACGCAACGCACCATGGTGGTGCGGGTGCGAAACAACAGGAGGCATAGTGGCTCGTTACACCGACCCCGTCTGCCGGCTCTGCCGGCGCGAGGGCATGAAGCTTTTCTTGAAGGGCGATCGTTGTTTCAAGGACAAGTGCGCGATCGAGCGCCGCAACTACGCGCCCGGCCAGCACGGACGCCGCCGGTCGAAAGTCCTCGGCTACGGCATTCAGCTTCGCGAGAAGCAGAAAGTGAAGCGCATCTACGGTCTGCTCGAGAAGCAGTTCCGCCTCTACTTCCACCGCGCGGCGAATCGCACCGGCATCACCGGTGAGAACCTGCTCCGCCAGCTGGAGCTCAGGCTCGACAACGTGGTTTACTCCCTCGGCTTCGCCGCGTCGCGCGCCCAGGGACGCCAGCTCGTCCGCCACGGCCACATCGAGGTGAACGGAAAGAAGATCAACGTCCCCTCGTACCAGGTGCGCAAGGGCGACGCCATTCAGGTTCGCGAGAAGAGCCGCAAGAACGATCAGATCCGCCAGGCCGTCGAAACGGCCGCCGGACGCGGCGTTCCGTCGTGGCTCCAGCTCGAACCGGAGCAGTTCCGCGGCTCGGTCACGGATCTTCCGAAGCGCGAAGACATCCGTCTCCCGATCCAGGAACAGCTCATCGTCGAACTCTACTCTAAATAGAAGCCCGGGCTTTTCAGCTCGCAGCTTTCAAGCCGTGAGGAGGCCGCTCACATGATGTGGTCAGATTTTCAGAAACCGAAAAAGCTCGATTACGATCCCGAGACTCTTACACCGACATACGGGCGCTTCGTCGCCCAGCCATTCGAGCGCGGCTTCGGTACGACGATCGGTAACGCGCTGCGCCGCGTGCTGCTCTCTTCGATCGAGGGTGCGGCCATTACCGCCGTGCGGGTGGAGGGCGTGCTGCACGAGTTCTCCTCGCTGCAGGGCGTGGTCGAGGACATGACCGACGTCGTCCTCAACCTCAAGCAGGTCCCGTTCAAGCTCCACGGCAGCGGTCCGAAAACGCTCTACCTCGAGAAGAAGGGTCCGGGCGTCGTCACCGCCGCCGACTTCGAAGAGGATCCGGACATCGAGATCCTCGACCCGACCGCGCACATCGCGACGCTGTCGAAGGAAGGCTCGCTCAAGCTCGAGGCGCGTCTCAAGCGCGGCCGCGGCTACACCGTGGCCGACCGTAACGCCGACTCCGATCTGCCGCTCGGCTACATCCCGGTCGACTCCATCCATTCGCCGGTGCGCCGCGTGAACTATCACGTCGAAGGCGCGCGCGTCGGACAGATGACCGACTACGACAAGCTCGTGCTCGAGGTCTGGACCAACGGCGCCGTCTCGCCGCAGGAGGCCATCAGCCTCGCCGCCGAGCTCCTCGGCGATCACCTCCGCATCTTCAGCGCGTTCGAGACCCGTCTCGAAGAGCGCGAGGAAGCGGCGGCTCCCGAAGTCGATCCGCGCCTCGCGGAGATGCTCGCCAAGCCGATCGAGGAGCTCGACCTCTCGGTCCGCTCCGCGAACTGCCTCAAGAACGCCAACATCCGCACGCTGGGCGACCTCGTGCAGCGCACCGAGCGCGAGATGCTGTCGACCAAGAACTTCGGCCGCAAGTCGCTCGACGAGATCAAAGACGTGCTCGCAAGCCTCGGCCTGTCGTTCGGCATGACCCGTGTGCCGGCCGGCGCGCGCGGCGAGTATCGCGAGTAGTCACGCGAGTAGTCAGTAGAGGAGAGAACCGATGCGACATGGAATGGCAAATCGCAAGCTGGGAAGGACGTCGAGCCATCGCAATGCGATGTTCCGCAACCAGCTGGCGTCGCTCATCGAGAGCGAGCGCATCATCACCACCCTGCCGAAGGCGAAAGAGCTCCGGCCGATCGCCGAGAAGCTGATCACGCTGGCGAAGATCGACAGCGTGCACGCGCGCCGTCAGGCCTTCCGCCAGGTCGCGGACAACGAGCTGATCGCGAAGCTGTTCGACACGATCGGCCCGCGCTTCTCGACCCGTCCCGGCGGCTACACCCGCATCATGAAGCTCGGCGCCCGCCGCGGCGACGCCGCGGAGATGGCCATTCTCGAACTGGTCGAGCGCTCGCCGGAGAAGACCGAAGCGAAAGAGACCGAGTCGAAGGGCAAGCCGGAGAAGAAGGCCAAGGCCGCGAAGAAGGAAGCGCCTGCCGACGACGACGCGCCGGCCAAGGAAGAAAAGCCGAAGCGCGGCGCCAAGAAAGCCGCGAAACCGAAGGCGGAGAAGAAGAAAGAAGCTCCCGCCAAAAAGGCAGCGGCGAAAAAGCCCGCCAAGAAAAAAGCAAAGTAGATCGATCGAAAAAGCCCGCCTCGGCGGGCTTTTTCATTTCCGCACGGCTTGGCGCCGCGCGCACTCCGGCGGGATGATCCCTGCCTCACCCAGCGAGATCTGGTGCATCACCACGCGCTCGCCCGCAGGCCCGACGCGAACGAGAAACGGTTCGTTGCGGCTGTGATAGGAGCCGCCTTTCACGAGGCCCGCTTTCGAGCCATAGAAAAACGTGAGCCGCGCGTCGGAAAACCAGATCAGATCGTCGATTCCGTCGCCGTTCAAATCGCCGGCGGCATGCGCCAACCCGTTGATCCAGGCATCGTTTTCGTTGATGGACGGACCTGAGGAGAAGTTCCCTCGGCCATCGCCGAGGAGGAGATCGACGCGATTGGCAGGCGCGTGGGACGCGACGACGAGATCGCGATGACCGTCGGCGTTGAAATCGCCTCCGCGGATCGAGCCGGCGGCGAGATCGCTCATGATCGATCGCGCGGGATCGAATGTGCCGGTCCCGCGTCCGCGAAAGAAAAGCACCGCGCCGTCGTCGCGATCGCCCAAACAGTGCGAAAAACTCTCAGCCACGGTACCGCTCCGGCTGACGATCAGATCCTCATGGCCGTCCCGATCGAAATCCCCGGTCTGAATGGAAGAGTAATCGCTCGAGTCGAGCGGCGTGGAAAACAGAGTCACGCCGTCGCCGCGGACGACGCGCAGGAACTGACGCGATGCCACCAAGATCTCGAGAAGCGCATCACTCTCGTCGAAATTGGCGATTGTCAGCGCTGCGACCGTCGGAATGTCGAACGAAACCGGATTCGTCCAGGTGCCTGCGTTGTCCCGTGAAAAGACGCGCAGCTTCGAGCCGTCGCCGAGGACTAGCTCCGGTCCGGGCGCGGCGTGAACATCGCCGGTCGCGACGGGGTGGCTGCCCACCTTTCCGCGCCCGGCGTTGCAGAAACTGTGGCTGGGCACGATTGAATTGAAGTTCGACTTTTGAATGTCGAATGGAACTTCCTCGAAGGTATAACGCCCTGCGGATGTCCTCCACCCGACGAGCACGCGCGTTTGTCGCATCGCGAGCAGCTCATCGATGTCGTCGCCGTTCAGGTCCCCGTTGCCGATGAGAAGCGACATCTCGGGCATCGGCAGCCGCGGTGTTCGAAACGTTCCGTCCCCGCGCCCCTTCACGATCGCAACGCGTCCGGGATTTTCGTAGATCGCGAGATCCAATCGGCCGTCCGCATCGAAGTCCCCTGCGATGACCTCCCGCCATGAGGAAGCGAAGAACGGCCCCAGGGAATCGAAGTCGGTGCGGACTTCGAAGTTCCCGTTTCCGTCATTGAGCCAGGGCGTCATGCGAAACGCGTACATGAGCCACAAGTCGGGGAATGCGCGGATTTCCACGCCCGAAAACTGCATCGTCTTCGCCAGGATGTCGATCGTGCCGTCGCCGTTGAAATCCGCGAACACGATCCCGTCGATCGGGCGATCGGATGGCAGCTCGGTCGCCGGCTCCGAGTCATCGATCGGACCCTTCAGGATCGAGATGGACGCACCCGCTGTCCAGAGGAGATCCGCGTAACCGTCGTCGTTCACGTCGGCAACGAACGGTCTTTCTACGTAGGCTGGCACTTGAGGAATGCGCCGGCCCGTGAAGTCACCGTTTCCCTCTGCGTGCAGGAGAAGCATTGCTCCCTGACTCCACACGACCAGATCAGCTTTGCCGTCGCCATCGAAGTCGCCTGTCGCGGAACGGCCCGTCCAGATCGCGGCGCTGTTCTGCCGCGGAGCGAAATGGCGGCCGCCTTCCACGTTGATCAGCGTCGTGTTCCCATAGCCGGGAAGACTGACGTGAATATCCGGCCATCCGTCTCCCGTGAAGTCCGCAATGTTGAGCGTCAAGGCCGATGCGAAAAACGGGAAATGCATGAGGGAAACGGGAGCGGCAAACGTTCGTTCGCCGAGGTTTCGGATCAGCTGGATGTCGGTATCGTCGAGGCGTTCGGTGGAGGACAGGACGATTGTGTAGGGTGCAACGACGATGTCCAGCCGCTGATCGTTATCTACATCGCCGACCGCAATGTCCCACATCAAGCCGGCCAGCAGCTGCACCGGTTCTTCGAACGATCCGTCCTTCTTCCCGTATAGAGCGATCAGCGCCGTGCCTGCGCCGATGGTCACCTCGCTCAGAAGATCCGTTGCCCCATCTCCATCGAGGTCCGCCGCGGCCAACGGTCGTGCGTATTGCACTTCGTCGAGGCGGGCGGCAGCGTCGTAGACGCGCGGGACGGGCGACGTCACGTCGGTGCAGGGAAGTACGCCGGCGTGCGCGATGCCGGGGAACGCGACGAGCATTGCCAGGCAGAGTGCTTTGCATGGTTTCATGCGGAGCGTTATTATATAAAATAACTGCAATGGCGACAGTCGAGCGCTTTTTCATTTCCGCAGCCGCACGCGCGTGATCACCACATCCCCGTCGTGCTGCGGGATCGCCAGCGACGCGTCGCGCGCGTGCGTCAACGACGGCGACGGCAATCCGAACGACAGATCGCTGGCGATGAGCTCGACCGGGCCGCGCGCGATCAGCTCCACGGTCATTTCCTCCACACCGTTCGCGATCGCGAATTTCCAGACGTCTCCCGCGCTGCGCCAGCGTGCCGGACGCGGCGCGGGCGGCACGCCATTGACGCTGGCGACCGTGCCGCCGCGCACGGCGAGCGTCAGCCGCTTCGCGTGTCGCGGCGTGCGCAGGACGACGGTGACGCGCTCGCCGCTGCGCGTGGCATTTGCTTCGACGCGCGGGATCGGGATCCGCGGCGCGGGCGCAGACCACTGTCTGCCGCCGTACCACGGCGTGAGCGAGGCCTTCGCCGGCGCGAACCGCGCGGCCTGTTGCAGCGCCGGCGTGAGCACCTGCGTCACCCAGACAGGCGTCAACGTGGCGTCGTCGACGTAGGCCAGTGAAATCGCGCGTGGCCGCTCGGGTGAGACGATGGGAAGGGCGAGCGCGATGACCGCGGAGACGACGGCGAGCATCGCCGCGATGGCGGCGAAGCGGAAGCGCGCGAAAAGTGGCGCGACGAGCGTGGCCAGGATGGCGATCAGGAGCGCGATCGCGGTCATCATCCGTCCGCCGAGCGCGTCGTAGAGCAGGATCACGATCGGGAAGAAGACGATCGACCCGGCGGTGGCGGCGACCGCGCTGATCGTCGTCGCGCTGGCGCGTGCCAGCGCGCAGATCGTGACCGCGATCGCCGGCAGGAGGAAGAGGAAGCTCACGCCGGTGAGCGTGATCGCCAGCACGAAGGCAATCGCGTGCCACACCATCGCCGCGCCGAGGAGGAGCGCACGCTCCTCGCTGCGCTTGCGGAAGATCGCCGCCGCGCAGATCGCCGCCGCGGCTCCGATCAGCCACATCGCCAGCACGGACGGCAGCGGATGCGCGACCCAGTTCAATCCCTCGCTGCGCAGCCGCGCGAGCCAGCTCACCGCGCCGCCGGCGAACAGCGCCAGCAGGATCGCCGCGAACGTCGCCAGCACGCCGAACGTCATCGCGCGGGCGTTCGTGTGGCGCGCCGCGAACAACAGCAGCACGAGGCTGATCGCGCAAATCCACACCGTCGCACCGGCCGGCCACCAGACCAGGAAGAACTGCAGCACGTCGAAATACGACGCGTCGTCGCCGCTTTGCGCGTCCAGATCGGCGTCGGCGAGCGCGCGCGCCGATGCGAGCAGATTGTCGCCGTGATGCTGCAGCAGCCGTGCGTTCACGTGCGCGAGATCGTCGAGCGGCGTGTGATACCAGTTCACGCCGCCGATGGCCGCGAAGTTCACCGCCGCCTTCCCCGCGCGCTTGAACACCGTGACGTCGGTGTCGTTCGGCAGGAGGTTGTAGATCGCATAGAAGAACGACGTCGCGTGCGGACGTTCGAGGCTGCGCGCCAGGCGGCGGATCAGCCAGCGGTTGTGCAGGCTGGTCTCGAACATGTTGCTCGGACCGTATGTCCCGCGGTCCTCGACGTTGATCATCACCTTCGCGTCGCGCGAGAGCGCCGCATCGGCGACGAAGGCCTCCGCGCCGAGCAGGCCGGCCTCTTCGCCGTCGGTGATCAGAAAGACGATCGGATTCCGGCGCTGCTCGCCGCGCGTCGCACGCGCGATCTCCAGCAGCGCCGCCACACCCACGCCGTCGTCCGACGCTCCCGCCCCCGCCCCCACCGAGTCGTAATGCGCAACCATCATCACCGCCGAAAGGGGGGCGGGCGTCCCGCCCGGCAGGCCGGCAGGATGCCGGCCCCTCTGGGCCACGATGTTCTCGACCATCCCGCAAGCCGGCGTCGCGTTGCACGCAAACCGCCTCTGCACGCTCGTCTCGTACCCCAGCGCCCGAAACCGCGCAACGATCCGATCGCGAACGCGCGCGTTGGCCGGAGTGGCGACCGTATGCGGCACCTGCTCGGCCAGCAGCTCGCGCAGCACCACCATCGCGCGCGCGGACGAAAACTCGTTCGCCGGCGCACTGGCGGGCTTCGGCGACGGACCCTGCGCACGCCAGATCGCGAGCAGCAGAACCACCAGAAGCGGAATGAAAATCGCGGCGAGACGGCGCATGAGGCCGCATTGTCGCAGACGCGCAACCTCCGCGCGTCTTTCGCGTAAGAAGAGGCATGCGCAAACTCGCTTTCGCCGCCACGCTCCTCTTCCTCGCCGCCTCCGCACCCGCCGGCGCCGCGACGCTCGAAGAAACGATCGACCGCACGCTCGACGTCAGGGCCGGCGCCACCGTCGCGCTGACGAACGTCAACGGCAAGATCACCATCAACTCGTGGGATCAGCCGCGCGTCCGCATCGTCGCGAACAAGGAAGTGGAGGGGAACCGCAGCGACGCCCAGGAAGCGATGAAGGCGTTGAAAGTGGAGATCGTGCCGCAGAACGGCGGCGTGACCATCACCACGCGCCATCCGCGCGGCCAGAACGAAGGCTTCTCTTCGATCTTCGACTGGCTCCTCGGCAATCACGTCAACGCGCAGGTGCGCTACGAGCTCACCATCCCGCGCAGCATGAACGTCGACGTCCGCAACACGAACGGCTCGATTCACCTCGACGGCGTCACCGGCCACCTCGAGCTCGACACCACCAACGGCAAGATCGAAGTGCAGCGCTGCGCCGGCTCCATCGACGCCTCGACCACGAACGGCGGCATCTACGCGGAGCTGGTCCGCGTCACCAAAGGCCAGCCGCTCCGCTTCGAGACCACGAACGGCCGCATCGAGCTCCAGGTGCCGCATGATCTTGCCGCCGACATCGAGGCCGGCACGACCAACGGCTCGATCAGCACCGACCTCCCGGTCGCGACCACGCACTTCAAGCGCAACTCGCTCCGCGGCACGATCAACGGCGGCGGCACGTCCATCAGCCTGCACACCACCAACGGCGGCATCGCCATCAAGACCCGAACCTAAGGGCGGCGGCGGAGGAGTGGTGCGCGCCTCCGGCGCGCCTTGGGCCGGCAGGCGCGCCGGAGGCGCGCACCACACCACCACGACGGCATCACCCACACGATCGCCGGCACGCGCAGATACCGCAGCACGTCCAGCGGCGCGGCGGGAACGAGATTCATCGTTGCGGCGAGAAAGGCCTCCCGGATCATCGGCTCACTCCGGCGTAATGTACGCCCCGGTGATCCCACCGTCGACGAGGAACGAGGTGCCGTTGACGTAGGACGACTCGTCGCTCGCGAGGAACAGCGCCGCGTTGGCCATCTCCTCGGGGCGCGCGAAGCGGCCGGGCGGGATGTGCACGAGCCGCCGGTTGCGCCGCGCCGGATCGGCGAGGAGCTCGGCGAGCAGGGGAGTCTCGACCGGGCCGGGGCAGAGCGAGTTGGCGCGGATGTTCTGGCGCGCGAACTCCACCGCGATCTCGCGCGTCATCGCCAGCACGCCGCCTTTGCTCGCCGTGTACGCGATCTGCGGCACGGCCGCGCCCATGATTGCGACGAACGACGCGGTATTGATGATCGATCCGCCGCCCGCGCGCAGCAGCGCGGGAACTTCGTATTTGCAGCCGAGGAAGACGCCCTTGAGGTTGACGTCGATGACCAGGTCCCAGATCTCCTCGGAGGTCGTCGTGACCGACTCGTCGTCATTGTGAAAGATGCCGGCGTTGTTGAACGCGATGTGCAGCGCGCCGTACTGCTCCTCGGCGAACTTCACCATCGCCTCCGCGTCCTTCGCCTTCGAGACGTCGGCCGCAAATGCCGCTGCGTCGCCGCCGCTCTCGCGGATCTCGTTCGCGGTCGCGTCCGCGGTCTCCTGCTTGAGATCCACGACCACGACCCGCGCGCCTTCGGCCGCGAACAGAAGACACGACGCCTTGCCGATGCCGCTGCCGCCGCCGGTGATCAACGCCACTTTGCCGTCAAGCCTGTTCAAAGTATCTCCTCCGCTCCCAGTCCGTCACCGCGGCGTCGAACTTGCGCTGTTCGGTCTTGAAAAAGTGCAGGTAGTGCTCGACCACGTTCTCGCCGAGCGCCTCGCGCGCGAATGTGCTCTGCTCCAGCTCCCGGATCGCCTCGGGGAGCGAATGCGGAACCTGCGGCAGCTCCAGCGCGCCGTAGACGTCGCCCTCGAACGCCGGCGGCGGCTCGGTCTCATTCGCGATGCCGTCGAGTCCCGCGGCCAGCGTGGCCGCGAAGGCGAGATACGGATTCGCGTCCGCGCCGGCGGTGCGGCATTCGATGCGCAGCGCCGGTCCGTGTCCCACGATGCGGAAGCCGGCCGTGCGATTGTCGTGGCTCCAGGCGATCCCCGTCGGCGCGAACGAGCCCGCGACGTAGCGTTTGTACGATGCCGGATAAGGCGCATAGAACGGGAACAGCTCGCGGATGTGGGCCATCCAGCCGCCGAGGAAGTGGCGGAAGAGGGGAGTCTCGCCGGCGAACAGCGATTTGCCGTCTTTGCTCCAGAGGCTCATGTGGATGTGGCAGCTCGAGCCGGCGTAGCGCTCGTCCCACTTGGCCATGAACGTGATCGCGTGGCCGTTCTGCCAGGCGATCTCCTTCGCCGCGTGCTTGTAGAGCGTGTGGCGGTCGGCCATCTCCACGAGCTCCGCGTAGCGCAGCCCGATCTCCTGCTGTCCCGGCCCCCATTCGCCCTTCGACGACTCCACCGGGATTCCGGACTTTTCGAGATGGCGGCGGATCGCGCCGATCAGGAACTCCTCCTTCGTGCCCTGGAGGATGTGGTAGTCCTCGATCACGCGTCCGATCGGCTCGAGGTTCACGAAGCTCTTCTTCGCGACGTCTTCGTACGAGTCCTTGAACACGTACAACTCGAGCTCCGACGCGCCCATCGCCGTGAAGCCCTGTTCCGCCGCGCGGGCGACCTGCCGGCGAAGAATGCTGCGGGGCGCGTACGGCACCAGCGTGTCCTCTTCTTCCTCGTACACGTCGCACAACACGATCGCGGTCCTGTCGAGCCACGATGCGACGCGCAGCGTGTTGAAGTCGGGACGCGGACGGAAGTCGCCGTAGCCTTTCGCCCAGCTAGTGAACTTGTAGCCGGGCACCGGCTCCATGTCGACGTCGCAGGCGAGGAGGTAGTCGCAGGCGTGGATGTCGCTCTCTTCGAGAAAGAAGCGCGCGACGATGCGCTTGCCGACGAGGCGTCCGTACATGTCGGGAAAGACGACGAGGACCGTGTCGATCTCGTTGTCCGCGACGAGCCGTTTCAGTTCTTCAAGGTCCATTTGTCCTGGCATGTCTTGCTGAGTTTATCCCGCGCGTAGACGCGGGATCTCCGGTTACACCGCCAGCAGGTTGCCCGAAGTCGCTGCATAGGCAGCCGCGTCGCGGTATCACCAGAGATCCCGCGTCTGCGCGCGGGATAAACTAAGAAACGTCGATATACACGCTCTTCCACTCGGTGTAATGGTCGAGTGCCTGCAAGCCCAGCTCGCGTCCGAGGCCGCTCTGCTTCATGCCGCCGAACGGACCCTCGATGTGGACGCTGCTGCCGGAGTTGATCGAGAGGTTGCCGGTCTGGATCGCGCGCGCGGTGCGCATGGCGCGGCCGATGTTCTGCGTCCAGATCGATCCCGAGAGGCCGTACGGCGAGTCGTTCGCGAGCCGCACCGCTTCGTCTTCATCGCCGAAGCGCATCACCGTCACGACCGGCCCGAAGATCTCCTCGCGCGCAATGGTCATGTCGGGACTGGCGTCGGTGAAGATCGTCGGCGCGAGATAGCAGCCGCGCGCGCATCCCTCTTCCGTCGGCACCGTGCCTCCGGTCGCCAGCGTCGCCCCCTCGGCGCGTCCGCGCTCGACGTACTGCATCACCCGCTCGAGCTGAGCGGTCGACACCAGCGGTCCCATCTCCGTGGCGTTGCTGAGCGGATCGCCGACGCGCACGCGGTCGAAGCGCTCGATCAGCGCGGCGACGAAGCGCTCGTAAATCGACTGCTCGACCAGAATGCGGCTGCGCGCGCAGCAGTCCTGTCCCGCGTTGCCGAGGGCGCTCGTTGCCGCGGAGTCGATCGCGCGCTCGAAGTCGCAGTCGGCGAAGATCACGTTCGCCGATTTGCCGCCCAGCTCCAGCGACACGCGCTTGATGTCGTCGGCCGCGAGCCGCATCACGTTGCGGCCGACTTCCGTCGATCCGGTGAACGCGATCTTGCGCACCAGCGGATGCCGCACCAGCGCGTCGCCGACGACCGAGCCCGCGCCGGTGACGACGGTGAACACGCCCTCGGGAATCCCCGCTTCGAGCGCCAGCTCGGCGAGGCGGATCGCGGTCAGCGGCGTCTGTTCGGCGGGCTTGAGCACAACCGTGTTGCCCATCGCCAGCGCCGGCGCCGATTTCCAGGCCGTGATCGCGATCGGAAAGTTCCACGGCACGATGATGCCGCAGACGCCGACCGGCTCGCGGAACGACATCAGCACGCCCGGCGCGGCCGCGGGGATCGTCTGTCCGCCGACCTTGTTCGTGGTGCCGGCGTAGTAGTCGAAGACGTTCGCCGCGAGGCCGACCTCATCGCGCGAGTCGCGAATCGGCTTGCCGACGTTGCGCGTTTCCGCACGCGCGAGCTCGTCCGCATTCGCGCGGATCAGCTGCGCCAGTTTCTGCAGGAGTCGCGCTCGCTCGCGCGTGTGGATGCGCCGCCAGGCGCCGGATGCAAAGGCGCGATCCGCGGCGCGCACCGCGCGATCGACGTCTTCGGCGCTGCCGCTCGGAACGGACGTCAGCGGCTCGCCGGTTGCGGGTTCGATGAGGTGTGTCGTCATGATGGGTTGCTGGGTTGCTAAGTTGCTGGGTTGCTAGCAACTGAGCAACCTAGCAACTCAGCAACCTTGCTAATCAGGTGCGGGCATGTCCGTCGCCGGCTCGCCGCTCATCGTATGCCATGCAATTGCCATGAGCACGATCGCGCCCCCCGCGATCGCAAAGCCCGAGGGGCGCTCGCCGAGGAAGAGCAGCACCCAGATCGGATTCGCGACCGGCTCCAGCATGCCGGTCAGCGACGCCTGCGTCGCCGTCACGTACCGCAGCCCCTTCACGAAGGCCGCGTAGGCGAAGCCGATCTGGAACACGCCCAGGAATGCGAAGACGCCGAACGCCTTCGGCGTGAGCGAGAGATCGTTCGCGACGAACGGCAGCAGCGCCAGCGAGATGAAGACATTGCCCCACGTCACCGCGGCCGGCGCCGCGTCGTGCTCGCGGCGCAGCGAGAGGATCAGCCCCGCGAAGAAGATGCTCGAGAGGAGGGCCATGGCGTTGCCGGCCATCCCGCGCGCCTCGAACTTGCCGACGAAGAAGAGCGCCATGCCCAGCATCGCCACGACGATCGCGATCACATCGCGCCGCTGCATCGGCTCGCGCACCACCAGCGGCGAAAGCAGCAGCACCCACACCACGCCCGCGTACTGCAGGAAGATCGCGTTCGCCGCGGTCGTCCACTTCGTCGCGATGACGAACGACGTGAGGCACGCGCCATAGCAGACGATCGCCGCGAGAAAGGCGGGCGTCAGACGGATGCGCGCCTTCCTCCCGAACATCAGGAACAGCGTGACCGCCGCGAAGATCGAGCGATAGAACGTGACCTTCAGTGCCGGATCGGCGACCGCCTTGATGCCGATGCCGCCCGTCGACCACAGCAGCGCCGCGATGACGATGAAGAGAATCCCCGTACGGCGATCGTTCACGCGGCGCGTAGTGTACGCGGTCAGTTCTCGAGGTACGACCCCCGTTCCATCCGCGTCCGGATGTCGCTGTCCGACGGCGGGCAGGGCAGCGGTTCCTCCGGCGGCGGAACGACCATCGCGCATTCGCGCACCAGCTCGGCCAGCGTGTCGATCTCCAGCGGTTTGTTGAGCACGGCGTTCACGCGCGTGGAGTCGAGGTACGCCTCTCCGTTCGGGTCGCGCACCGCGAGGATGAACGTGGTCGCCTCCGGTCTCTCGTCGCGGAACGTGGCGATGAACGTCTGCCCGTCCGGCATGTCGACGTCGACGACGACCAGCGCGTAATCGCAGTTCGAAACCTTCTCGAGCGCCTCGTCGGCGGTCGGGGCCGTATCGACGGACAGCGGCTGGTAGCGAAGAATCGTGAATAGAAGAACCCGTAAGGCGTCGTTGTTTTCAACGACTAAGACTCTCGGTTCACTGCTCATCATTCGTTTCCTTTTTACCGGAATATTCTCAAAAGGCGTGCCTGATTCGGCCTTTAGTTCGCCTCTTCAGTCTGCTGCGGGAGGGTGGCCTCTGGGGACGGCTCGGGGTTGTTTCGCGCGGTCATGCAACCGGTCACGGTGTCGACGAGCAGCTCGACGTCGAAGGGTTTGTGCAGCATGCCGATCACGAGCCGTGTGTCGAGCGGACGCGGCTCGAGCCCGGCCGTGAGCACGAGCACGAGCGGCTGGCCGCCGGGCGGCGGCACGTCGGCCATCTGCTGCAGCACGTCGTAGCCGCTTTTCTGCGGCATCATCAGGTCGAGGAGCATGACCTCGTACGATCGCGCGGCGAGCTTCTCCAGCGCCTCGACGCCGTTGCGCGCGGTATCCGCCTGAATCCCCCGCCGCCGAAGTACCGTCATGAGGAGAGCCCGGATGGCATCGTCGTCGTCGACGATCAGAACGCGTCCATGTAGTCGCACTGCAATTGGACTTGTGCAGCAATATGCGCGCCGCTATTCGGAGAGAGATCAGTGCCTCACGCCGCGCCGGCGCCCCAACCCGCAGTCGCTCTCGAGCACGCCCGCATCGCCTGGAGGCAGCGTGTAGAAGACCGCTAGCGGACGGGTCGCGCCGCGCCGGACGATGTACGGGACAGCAGTGCCGAGGAACGTCCCGTTCGCGGCCAGCCCTGCCGTCGTTCCGTAGAAAAACGTCAGCGTGTGATCGGTGTGCAGCACGAGATCGTCCACGCCGTCGCCGTTGACGTCGCCGCCGGCGTGCGCGGCCGTCGCGGAGGCATTGCGCAGCGCGACCTGCTGGAATCCGCCGCGGCCGTCGCCGTAGAAAGCCGACACGTTCCCGCTCACCGAGGTGAGGACGAAGTCGGAGCGGCGGTCGCCGTTGAAGTCGCCGGGCGTCGCATCCGTGATCTGCGTCTTCGTGACCACCGGCACCGGCGCGTCGAAGGTTCCGTTTCCGCGGCCGCGGAAGTACAGCACGTAGCCGTCGTTGAGCGGCGCCCAGCCGTGGCCGCAGATGAATCCGCAGTACGCCCAGTTTCCACTGCCGGTGACGAGCAGATCGGCGTGACCGTCGCCGTCGACGTCCGCCCTCTGCACGGCCGCGCTGGTCGTGGAGGGCAGCTCCGCGCTCGACAACAGCGTTCCGTTCGCGCGGCGGATCTGCAGCACGCCGCTCGCGGCGAAGGCGATTTCCGCGACGGCGTCCGCCTCGTCGAGATTGGCGGTCGTCAGCGCGCTGCCGGGCTTGCCGGCATCCCACGACGCGACTTGCTGCCACTGCGTCGCTTCGCGCGCGAACGTGCGGACGGCCGTTCCATCGATGACCACCAGCTCTTTCCCGGGCGTTGCCGCGAGAACGTCGCCCGCCGCGACCCGATGATCGCCCGTGAGTCCCAAGCCGCTGAAGGCGGACGGCTCGCCGTACGACACCGCGACATTCACCGGCACTTCCTCGAACAGATAAGGCAACGACGCGCTCCGTGCGCGGCCGACGTGGAGCCGCGAGCCGCGAACCACGAGCAGTTCGTCCATGGCGTCGCCGTCGAGATCGGCGGCGCCGATCAGCTGCCCGTCCGGCATCAGTGGCGTGCGGGGGAACCGGAACGTCCCGTCGCCGCGTCCGAACGCGACCGCGAATCCGCTTCCGGCGGGCAGCGCCAGATCGAGTGCTCCGTCGTCGTCGAGATCGGCGACGGCAAACTGATACAACGCCGGTGGACCGGCGAGCACGTCGCTCGTGATCAGCCCTCCGGCGCGATCGTTCAACTGAACGGCCACGCGGCCGTCCGCGAGGACCGCGAGATCGACTGCGCCGTCGTTGTTGTAGTCCGCTGCCACCAGCGTCGTCGGATACCGCGCCACGAAACGCCGTTGCGAGAGTGTGGTCAGGCTCGTCGCGTACATCACGACGATTTCGCTTTCTCCGGTCCGGAGCGCCGCGATCTCATCACGCCCGTCGCCGTTCAGATCGACGGCGAACGGAATGCCGCTCTGCGGCAGCACGGAATACCGCCCGCCAAGCTTTCCATGCCCGTCGCCATACTGGATCGTGACTCCCTGCGCGAGCACGGAAACGACGTCGAGGTTTCCGTCGCCGTCGAAATCGCCGGCCGTGGCCGATTGCGAGGACACCGTTCCCTGTGCCGGCACCTCCGTGAATCGGCCCCTGCCGTCATTCACCAGCGTCACCGGCGGCGTTGCGCCATACGAGCCGATGACGAGGTCGATGCCGGCGTCGTTCGTGAAATCGCCCGTCGCCGCGAGAAATTGATTGGGCGCCTCGCGCACGATGCGCGGCGCGGCAAACGCGCGGTGCCCGAGATTGATCCGCAGCACCAGCACGTCATAGTCGCCGCTGAGAATGTCCGGACGTGCATCGCCGTCGAAGTCGGCGATCGCGAACGCACTGGTGGCGCCGGAAAAGACCACCGCCGGCGGCTCGAGCGTGCCGTCGCCCTTCCCGTACGAGATCGCCACTCCCGCCGCTCCGCGATTCGTCAGCACGTCCGCGTGTCCGTCGTGATCGAAATCAGCCGTGTACACAATGCCCGCGGTCCCCTGCACGCGCGGCACGTCCGCGTCGATCTGGGCGCATGGCACCTGAGCGAGCGCGGCATTGGCAAGAACGAGCGTCAGGAGGAGCGGGGCATTGCGGCGCATGCCCGGAAGTCTACACCCAATAACTCAAATAACTCTATGCAGCGGCTCCTGGCCGCGCAGAAAGAGGAGCACGTTCGTGGCCGCGATCCGGGCCATCGCGTTGCGCGCCTCCTCGGTTGCCGAGCCGATGTGCGGGACGATCACCACGTTCTTCATCGCCAGCAGGCGCGGGTTCACCTCGGGCTCGAATTCGTAGACGTCGAGACCGGCGCCGCGCAGCCGGCCGCTCTCGAGCGCATCGCAGAGCGCGTTCTCGTCGACCAGCGCGCCGCGGGCGGTGTTGATCAGATACGCGCCCGTCTTCATCTTCGCGAGCGCGGCCGCGTCGATCAGATGGTGCGTCTCGCGGGAAAGCGGCGCGTGGATGGAGAGGATGTCGCTCGCCGCGAGCAATGCATCGATCGGCTCGCCGCGGCGCACGCCGGTGATCTCCATCCCGAACGCCCGCGCACGCGCGGCGACGGCGCTGCCGATGCGTCCCATGCCGAGGATGCCGAGGAGCTTGCCCTGCAGCGACGCGCCCAGCAGCTTCAGCGGCTCCCACTCGCAACGCCCGAGCGAGCGGATCTCCTCGTCGCCTTCGACGATGCGCCGCGTCACCGCCAGAATCAGCGCCATCGTCAGATCCGCCGTCGCCTCGGTGAGCACGCCCGGCGTGTTCGTCACCGCGATGCCGAGCTCGCGCGCGGCCTCGACGTCGACGTTGTTGTAGCCCACCGCGAAGTTCGACACGATGCGCAGGTTCGGATTCGACTCCAGCACCCGCCGCGTGATCGGATCCTGCAACAGCGTGATCGCGGCATCGGCCTCGGCGAGGATCGTGATCATGTCGTCCTCGCTCCGCCCGTGCTCGGTCGGATGCTCGATCACGTCGAATTCGCCGCCGAGGATCTCGCGCGCGATCGACGGAAACGCCGCGGTGAGCACCACCGTGTACTTCATTCGCCGATGCCGAGGTACCCGAACAGCATCCGGGTCATCTCCTCTTCGAGATTCACCGGTGCGCGGAGACCGGCGACCTGCGTCGCGTCGCCTTCGACGATGACCGCCTGGATGACCGAGGCCACCGTGAGCAGCGCGAAATGGATCGCGCCCTCGGGATTCGGATGCTCCATGCGGTCGCGATGCTTGAGCATCAGCACGGCGATCGCGGCGACGTTCGCGTGATTCATCTCGTACGCCGCGCGTTTGAACGCGGGATCGGGATGCGTGCGTGAAAAGTGCAGCAGCGCGCGGAGCAGGCTCCGTTTCTTCCGCTGCGCATCGATCGTGCCGCGGATCATGCCGCGCACCAGCTCTGCCAGCGTGCAGTCGAGTCCCGCGGTAGCGGCGATGATCGCCTGGGTCTGCTCGCGCTTCTGCCCGAGGAAGCGTTCCCAGACCGCGCGCAGGAGCGTGTCCTTGTCCGGGAAGCGGCGATAGACGACCCCCACCGACACCTTCGCGCGCTTCGCGATTGCGGGGACGGTCGCGGCTTCGAGTCCCTCCTCCTCGAGCAGCTGCTCGGCGGCGTCGAGCAGGCGGTTGACGGTCTCCAGACTGCGGGCCTGCTTGGGGGGAGTGGCGTTGACGCGCTCGAAGACCGCGTCGACGTCGACGGCTTCCTTGTTCTTCAGGGTCTCCCGGGCGAACAGCGCCTTCACGTCGCGATCGGTGATGACCACCACGCGCGGTTGTTTCATCTCGGCCAGCTTGACACAGCGCGAATGCGAATGTAAATTCGCATTTATGCGAACCGAGATTCACATTTCACAACTTCGCAAGAGCTACGGCTCGGTGACGGCGCTCGACGGCCTCGATCTCGACGTCGGCGAAGGGGAGATGTTCGGCCTTCTCGGCCCGAACGGCGCCGGGAAGACCACCACCGTCGGCATCCTCACCACCCGTGTCCGCGCCACCTCGGGAGAGGCCTTCGTGGCCGGGAAGAACGTCGCCACCGAGGCGGTCGAGGCGCGGGCGACGATCGGCGTGGTGCCGCAGCAACCGAATCCCGACCTGCAGCTGACGGTGCGCGAGAATCTCGTCTTTCACGCCACGTATCACGGCATCCCGCGTCCCGAGGCCTCACGCCGCGCGGATGCGCTGCTCGAGCGCCTCGGCATCGCCGACAAGGCCGGCGTGAAGGCGCAGACGCTCTCCGGCGGGCAGAAGCAGCGGATGATGATCGCCCGCGCGCTCACGCACGAGCCGCGCGTGCTGTTTCTCGACGAGCCGACGGTCGGCCTCGATCCGCAGGCGCGTCACGGCGTCTGGGAGATCCTCCGCGAGCTGCACACGCAGGGCCGCACGATCGTGATGACCACGCACTACATGGAAGAGGCGGATCAGCTCTGCGACCGCGTGGCCATCATCGACAAGGGGAAGCTTCTCGCGCTCGACACGCCGGCAGCGCTGCGTGCGCAGGCGCCGGGGGACACGATCATTGATGTCACGTTGGATAGGGAGGTGGGACAGGCAGGAATGCCTGTCCTACACGGGGTGACTCGCACTGAGGGGCGCGGTGCGGTGCTGCGGGCGTTTGCGCCTAGTCCGGCGTCGGCGATTCCTTCGCTGTTGGCGTTCGCGGAGTCGAACAACTACGCGGTGCGCGACATCCATCTCTCGCGCCCCAGTCTCGAGACGCTCTTCATTTCGCTCACCGGGAGGAAGCTCGCATGACCGCGCGCATTTTCGGAGCGCTGCTGATGCGCGACGCCGTCGTCGCCAGACGCGACGTCGTCGGCATCATGATCCGCACGATGCTCCAGCCGCTGCTGTTCACGTTCATCTTCGGCCACGTGCTGACGCGCACCGGCATGATCCCGCCGGCGTACAAGACCCTGCTCATCCCCGGCATCGCCGGCCTGTCGCTGACCATGGCCTCGATCTGGGCCGTGGCCATGCCGCTCATCGCCGACTTCGGCTTCACCAAGGAGATCGAAGACCGCCTGCTCGCGCCGGTGCCGATGGAGGTGATCGCGCTGGAGAAGCTGATCGCCGGAATCCTGCAGGGCGCGCTGACCGCGTGCGTCGTGCTGCCGCTCGCGCGGTTGATCATGGGACCGATTCCCGGCCTCTCGCTGCGAAACCTGCCGCTGCTCGTATTGATGGTGATCCTTAGCGGCGCCGTCTTCTCCGCCCTCGGCCTCTTCCTCGGCACGGCCATGCAGCCGCAGCACATCTCGCTGATGATGCAGGTCATCTTCGCGCCGCTGATCATGTTCGGCTGCATCTACTACCCCTGGCGCGGCCTCGACACGTTTCCGGTGATGAAGTACCTCGTGCTGGTGAACCCGCTGGTCTACGTGTCGGAAGGCCTGCGCGCCGCGCTCACGCCGCAGGTCCCGCACATGCCGCTGCCGGTGATCTTCGCCGCGCTGATCGCGATCACCGCGCTGCTGCTGTGGCTCGGAATGCGCGGCTTCCGCAGGCGCGCGGTCAGTTAGCTCAATGCCGCGCGGCGCGGCCCTTCGCTGGAACGAGCTCGATGAAGAACAGGTCGACGCCCGAGCCGGCGAGCGACGGCGGTGCGCCCCGTTTGCGGTGCACCAGCACTTTGCCGAGCGCGGTCTGCAGGTACTGCACTCTCATCGCGGCGCCGCCGCGCGTGCCGAACGCGATCGTGTCGCCGCCCACGAAGTCGAGCGGCCGTCGTAATTCAGATCGGCGACCAGCTCCGGGATCAATGCCAGCGACTCCGCGCGCTCGAGGAAGTGGCCGGCGCCGTCGCCGTAGAACGTCACCCAGAAGCGTCCGGCCCCCAGGCCGGGAGTGGCTGCCTGCACCTCGACGTCCACGGCGCCGTCGTTGTTGAAGTCGGCCACGGCGCCGTCGGTGATCTGACGGCCGGCGGCGATCAGCTCCGGCGGCGCGAACGTGCCGTCCGGGCGTCCACGGAAGAGCTGAACGTAGCCGTCGGGGGAGTAATAGTTCGGATGAAGCGGGCCCCCGCTCGCGGAGCCAAGGGCGGTCACGATCAAATCGATCAACCCGTCGCGGTCGACGTCGGCGGCGTGCAGCCGGCGGACATTGCCGTTGCGCGGCTGGGAGTAGGAATGGAGCAGCGCGCCGGCCATCGAGAAAACTTTCAGCGTCGCATCGGATGCCGTGGTCGTGACGGCGATTCGGTCGGGCCATGTGCGCAGTGCATCGATCGTCGCACCGGCATCGATGGTCACGTCGCTCCACTGTCCCGGCGCCTTCGCCGTGAGCACGTGAATCACGCTGCCCTCGGCGACCACCAGCTTCCCAGTCGTCATCGCCAGCGGACTGTCGACGCCTGCATTCACGACCGGAACGGGATCGAATCGATACGTGCCGTCGGCATTCATCCAACCCGCATACAGCATGGATGTCGATCGCCCGACGAGGATCTCGTCGATGCCGTCTCCATCGAGATCGCCTGCCGCGCCGAGGCGTGTCGTCGGGAAGCCGGAGACCGCAGGCGGGACGCGGAACGTGCCGTCGCCGTTGCCGAGGACGACGCCGGCCGTGAATGGGGCAGACACAATGAGATCGAGCGCGCCGTCGTGATTCACGTCCGCCGTTGCCATCCCCTGGGACGATCCGGGAACGGCGATTTTGGATGCGACCGTCAGTCCGCCGCGTCCGTCGCCGTAATACGTCGTGATTGTCGGGTTCGGATCGACGCTGAAAGCGGTCCCGTTGTTGAGGACCGCGACGTCGAGCGCGCCGTCTCCGTTGAAATCGCCGAACGCGGCGGTCGACGGACCGGAGCCCGCGAGCACGACCGCGGAGGTGGCCGCGAGATTGGCGGCGGTACGCACGGCCACTTCGCCGGTGGCATAGCGAAGCGCGACGACGTCCGCGCGGCGGTCGCCGTCCAGATCGGCGGCGGCGGGAATTGCAATCTCGTCGATGACCGTGCTGCCGCTGAATTGCGCGTTGCCGTTGTTGGCGAAGATCTGCAGCATGCCCGACTTCATCGCCAGATCGAGATCGCCGTCGCCGTCGAAGTCGCCGATTGCCGGCAGCGCATTCGGCGCGCCGGGCAGCGTGCGCTCGATGCCGTTCACCAGCAGTCTCGCCAACCCCGGGTTATAGAGAAGAATCTCGGGGATGCCGTCGCCGTTGAAGTCCGCCGCCGCGAGTGACGAAGCGTACTTGTCCGACAGCGTTCGCTCATCGAAACGCCGCTGGCCGTTGTTGTGGCGAATGAGCGTGCCGTACGGATCGGTGGTCGTGAGCACGAGATCAGACAGGCCGTCGCGATCGACGTCGGTGACGACCGTGTATGCCACGTGCGCGGTCTTCGGCCCCTGGCCGAGCGGCACCGGCGCCTCGAACGTGCCGTCGCCGCGGCCATAGAGAATCGCGCCGTACGGAACGCCGTCGGTGACGATGTCGACGTTGCCGTCGAGATCGAGGTCGGCCACCTGGATGTGTTGCGGGCCGTTGATGGTCGGATACGCGCGTGGAATGTCGTGCAGGGTGAAGACGAGAGCGGCGGCGAGAAACGCTCCGGCGGGCATGGCCGCTATATATCACAAATAACTTACCGTTGGCGCGAGAGAATCCAACCGAGCAGAAACAGGAACCCGCCCAGAAACAGCAGCTGCACCTCGACCCGGATGTCGTCCTTGAGCAGTCCGTACGACAGCCCGATCGGCAGCAGGATCATGCCGATCAGCTGGAACAGGCGTCCGAGGGTTGCGCTCATTGCTTCGCGGCGATCGCCAGGAGGTCGTCCTCGAGCAGCGCCTGCGGGCGCTCCACGATGCGGCCCAGCTCGCGGTCGCCGCGATAGTAGATGAACGTCGCCACTTTCTCGATCTTCACCGGCTTCTCCTTCGCGCGGTCGACGGCCAGGAACGTCGCCGGCAGCGCGACGCCCTGCGATTTCAGTTCGTCGACGATGCGCAGGAACTTCGGCACCTCGCGCAGGCTGTCCGAGCACCACGTGCCCATGATCACCTCGACGCGATCCTCCGGCTTCACGTACGTCTTCATCATCTCCACCACCGCCGCGTCCGCGTGATAGTCGCTCTTGCGCTGCTGGTAACCCGGCACCACCGCCAGCAGATGATCCGCCGTGGTCGGGCCGATCTCCAGCGGCAGCGAGACATTCGCCACCCCTCCGACGACGTCGCCGCTCACCGGCGGGTGCTCGTCGATCCTGATCGTCTCCACGCGGTCGCCCCGCTCGGTCTGATCGACGACGCTGCTCATGCCGTCGTACACGCGCCCGAAGATCGTGTAGCCGCCGTCGAGATGCGGCTGCGGCGAATGGGTGATGAAGAACTGCGAGCCGCCGGTGTCGGGTCCCGACAGCGCCATCCCGACCGCGCCGCGCGTGTATTTCTGGAGGTTGATCTCGTCCCGGATCGAGTAGCCGGGACCGCCGTTCATGTCGTTGCGCGGATCGCCGCCCTGGATCACGAAGTTCGGCACCACGCGCATGAACGAGCTGTTGTCGAAGTACTTCCGCTTCGCCAGCTGCGCGAAGTTCCACGTCGTCAGCGGCGCGTCCTGCGTCAGGAGCGCCATCTCGATCACGCCGCGGGTCATGTGGATCGTCGCCGTGTGCGGCGTGCGCGACCAGCGCACGATCTCCTCGTACTCCGCCTGCGTCCGTGTCACCGGCAGCGGCGTGTACTGCGGCAGCCCCATCTTCAATTGCTCGGCGATGGCCTCGGCGGCGATGCGCCGCACGACCGGATCGTCGTCCTTCAGCAGCGAGCGCAGATACGCCTCGCGCTCCGGATGCTCGATCTTCGCGATCGCCGCGATCGCCGGCAGGCGCGCGTCGTTCGACTCCGCCTTCCGCTCGCGCTCCTCGAATGCGCGCAGCGTCGCCAGCCGCGTCTCCGCCGGCTCCAGCGTCGACAGGCCGTAGCGGTCGACCGCGTTCGCGCGCACGATCACGTCCGGATCGGCCAGCGCGGCGCGGATCACATCCAGCGCCGGATCGGCCTGATTGTCGGCAATCGCGCTGAGCGCGGTCGCGCGCACCTGCGGCTCCGCCGCCGTGAAGTAGGCCACGTGAATATCGGGCCTGCCCTCGATCATCCGCACGCGCGCCCACTGCGACGCGTTCTCGCCGATCGCCGCCAGGTCGTTCGGCAGATGCTTCGCGATCGCGCCCGCCGTGAGCTCGCGTTCCCACTGCGTGCCGTTGCCGAGCGTGTCGAGGAGACGCTTGCGCGCGGTCTCGTTCGACTCCGCGTAGTAGCCGGCGACGTCGATCATCGACGAGCGCACGCCCGGATCGGGATCCTCGAGCGCCGCGAAGATCCGCGGCAGATCCTCGGAGCGCAGCACGCTGCGATCCTTCTCCATGATCCGCCCGAGTGCCACCGCCGCGTTCGTGCGCACCCACGGATGCGCGTCGCCGAGCATGGCGATGAGCTTCGGCGCCGACGCCGGCGATCCGATGCGGCCGAGGGCGGTGGCGGCGTAGGCGCGCGTCAGCGTGTTCGGATCGGTGAGCAGCAGCTCGAGCTGCGACTGCGCCGCGGCGAGCGCTCGCCGTGCGAGCGAGTACGCCCCTTCCTGGCGGATCGCCACCGAGGGAGAGCCGAGCGCGCGCATCGCCGCGGCGCTGGCGTCGTCGTTCGCGAAGCGGAACAGGAAGCGCACCGCATGCGCGCGCACGCCCTCGGGCGCGCTGCCCTCGGCGATCGCGACGTAGCGCTGCTGATTCGGTTTCAGTTTCGACAGCGCCTCGACCGCCTCCGAGGCCACGGCCGCGTCGGCGTCGGCGGCGAGCGTGAACAGCGTCTCCTCCGCGGAGTTGTCGCCGATCTCGCCGAGGGAAAACGCGGCCATCTCGCGCACCCGGCGGTCGGAGTCGGTCGCCAGCATCGTCAGCTCCGCGACGCCCGCGCGCTTCTCGTCCGGCGGATCGAAGTCGCCGTCGTTGTTCGCGTCGATGAACGCGTGCGGCCCGATGCGCCCGAGGGCCTGCGCGATGCGCAGCCGGTGCAGCACGTTCTCGTGCTTGACCCAGGCGCCGGCGAACGCGGCGTCATACTCGCGCCGGTCCTCCATCGCCAACACCCGCCCCTCCTCCTCGATTGTCAACCCATGGGGGGCGGGCGTCCCGCCCGCCTCCGTCACGGGCGGTGGCGTCGGCGCAGTAGCCGTCGCGCAGCCAACAGCAAGGATCAACACGAGTGAAGCGAGCGTTCGCATAACGGGGATGATAACGTTGCGCGATTCTATGACCGCCGTCGACGTTCAAAGCCTCGCCCGCCGCTACGGCCGGCGCTGGGCGTTGAGTGGCGTTTCCTTCCACGTCCCGCCGGCGAGCGTGATGATGGTGGCCGGACGCAACGGCGCCGGCAAGTCGACGCTCTTCCGCCTCCTGGCGACGGCCATGCGCCCCGACGCCGGCAGCGCGACCATCGGCGGCTTTGACGTCGTCCGCCAGCGCGAAGACGTCCGCAAGCTGACCGCGCTGCTCAGCCATCAGAACTATCTCTACGAGTCGCTGACCGCGAAAGAGAACCTGCAGGTCACCGCCGATCACCTCGGCCTGCGCCGCGCAGATCTCGGCGAGGTGCTCGCGAAAGTCGGCCTCGACACGCGAGCCGGCGACGTCGTGTCCACCTTCTCCGCCGGCATGCGTAAACGCCTCTCCTTCGCGCGCGTCCTGTTGCAGGCACCGAAAGTCGCGTTGCTCGACGAGCCTTACGGCGCGCTCGATCCGCCCGGATTCGACCTCGTCGATCAGGTCGTGCTCGATCTGAAGCGCAGCGGCACGACCATCCTGATGACCACGCACAACTGGGAGCGCGCCGCCAAGCTCTCCGACATGGCGCTGGTGCTGGAAGCGGGGCGGGTGGTGTGGCAGGGAGCGCCGAACGAGGTGCCAGGCTGATGCTCGGCGCCGCGCTGCGCAAAGAACTGCTGCTCCAGTGGCGCAGCCGCGGCCAGATCATGGCCGTTTTCATCTTCGGCGCGACCACGCTGCTGCTGTTCAGCTTCGGCATCGGCCCGAACGCGGAGATGCTGCGCACGTTCTCGTCGGGCTTCCTCTGGCTCGGCCTGCTGCTCTCATCGACGCTGACGTTGTCAGAGAGTTTTCATGCGGAGATGGAGAACCGCGCGCTCGAGGGACTTTTGCTTCTACCATCGGATCCACGCGCGCTCTACTACGGAAAAGCACTCGCCAACTGGCTGCAACTGGCGCTCCTCGGCTGTGCGCTCGTGCCCGTCATGATCGTCCTCTACGACGCCGGCACGACCGATCTGCTGCGGCTGCTGCTGGTCATCCTCCTCGGCACGGCCGGCCTCTCCGCGCCCGGAACGCTCTATGCCGCCATGACCGCGCAGGTGAGGGCGAAACAGACTCTCCTCCCTTTGCTGTTGTTCCCCCTGATCGTCCCGGCGCTGCTTGCGTCCGTCAAGGCGACGTCCCTGGTGATACTCGGAGACCCGATGCAGCAATCGCGTTCCTGGATCGCGCTCCTCGGCGCGTTCGATCTGATTTACTGGTCTCTCTGCGGGCTGCTCTACGGCAGGGTGGTGGAAGAATGAAGAAAGCGTATGTCTTCGTCGCGCTCGGCGTCGTTTTTCTCCTCGCCGGCTCGTACCTCGGCCTCTTCGTCGCGCCCGCCGAGGAGTACATGGGCAACGTGCAGCGGATCATGTACGTGCACGTCCCGACGGCCTGGAACTGGATGCTGGCCGTCCTCTTCGCGTTCGGCGCCGCGATCGCGTTCCTCTTCACCGCCAACACGAAGTGGGACGCGCGGCTCGAGGCCGGGCTCGAAGTGGCGACGCTGTTCGCGTTCCTGCTCTGCTGCCAGGGCTCGATCTGGGCCAAGCCGACGTGGGGCGTGTGGTGGGATTGGGATCCGCGCCTGACCTCCGTCGCGGTGCTCCTCTTCGCGTTCCTCGGCATCCTCGCGCTGCGCGGCTTCGTCGACGATCCGCAGCGCCGCGCGGTCTGGTCCGCCGTCGCCACGATCATCGCCTCGGTCGACCTGCCGATCGTCTACTACTCGGTCAAGTGGTGGAACTCGCTGCACCAGCAGCCGTCGACGCCGCAGACCGTCTCGTCGCAATTCCATTGGCCGCTGCGCGTCAACGCATTCGGCGTCTTGTTTCTGATGATCGGGTTCATCATGCTGCGCACGCGCGTCGCGCGATATCGCCTCGCGCGCGAGACGGCCATGCCGCCGATCGGGGACGAGGCAGGGGAGCTCGCATGAGCGGAGTCGTCGTCGGAGGGTGGGGATACGTGATCGCCGCGTACTCGCTGACTGCAGTGGGATTCGCGCTCTACGGAGTGCGGCTCTGGCTGCGGCTGCGCGAAGAAAAGAGGCTCGCTCATGAATGAGTCGGAGAAAATGCGCCGCAAGACGCGCTGGTTCATGCTCGGCGCGTTCGTCGTCGCCGGGATCGCCTTCGCGGTGATCGCGGTCAGCGGCATCAACAAGAACCTCGTCTACTACTGGACGCCGAGCGACCTTCGCGGCGCCGGCGACAAGGCCTACGGCGCGACCATCCGCCTCGGCGGCATGGTCACGCCCGGCTCGATCAAAAAGCTCGGCGGCACCGCGGTCGAGTTCGAAGTGCACGACGCCACGCAGCGCGTGCCCGTGAAGACCTCCAGCGTGCCGCCGCAGATGTTTCGCGAGAACATCGGCGTCGTCGTCGAAGGGACGATGGTGCGCGGCGGCTACTTTCAGAGCAACCGCCTCATGGTCTCGCACAACAACGAGTACAAGCCCCCCGCGAAAGGCCACCCCGTCGATCAGAAAGAGCTGCGCAAAATGATCGAATCGACCGAAGGCCTCAAGGACGACTGACCCGAATGCTCCCTATTCTCGGACGGCTTCTCATCCTCGGATCGCTCCTCGCGGCCACGGCCGGCGCGGTGCTCGGCTTCGTCGCCGGGCGCACGCTCTCGCTCGACGGCCTCAAGTGGGCGCGCCGCTTCGCCTACCTCTACGCGGCATTGATCGTCCTGGCCGGCCTGCTGATGGAAGCCGCGCTGCTCGGGCACGACTTCTCCGTCAGCTACGTCGCGCAGGTCGGCTCGCGTCAGGTGCCGACGTGGGTGACGATCGTCAGCCTCTGGTCGTCGCTCGAAGGCTCGATCCTTTTCTGGGGCGTCGTCCTCGGTATCTACATCGCCATCGCCACGTTCCTCACGCGCGGCCGTTATTCCGAATACCAGCCCGACGCGATCGGCGTCTGGCTCGCCACCGCGGCGTTCTTCAGCTTCCTCATCGCCGGTCCCGCGAATCCGTTCCAGACCATGCCCAATCCGCCGCTCGACGGTCCCGGCCCGAATCCGCTTCTGCAGAATCACGCGCTGATGGCCATCCATCCGCCCTTCCTCTATCTCGGCTACGTCGGCATGACCATTCCGTTCGGCTTCGCCTGCGCGGCGCTGCTGAAAGGCCGGCTCGGGCACGCGCTGCTCAAGCCTCTTCGCGAGTCGCTGATGCTGCCGTGGATCTTCCAGAGCATCGCCATCATGCTCGGCGGCTGGTGGGCGTACGAAGTGCTCGGATGGGGCGGCTATTGGGCCTGGGATCCGGTCGAGAACGCGTCGCTTCTGCCGTGGCTCACCGCCACCGCCGCGCTGCACTCGATCATGGTCGTCGAGCGACGAGGCATCCTCAAAGGCTGGACGATCACGCTCGTGCAGTCGACGTTTCTCCTGGTCATCCTCGGCACGTTCATGACGCGCTCGGGCGTCTTCAACTCCGTCCACTCCTTCACCCAGAGCGCGATCGGTCCGACGATCCTGGTCTTTCTCGGCGCCGCGCTGCTCTTCACCGTCGCGCTGCTCGCGTTCCGCATCGACAAGCTCGAAGTGGAAGGACGCCTCGAAGGCGCCGCGAGCCGCGAGGCGATGTTCCTCGTCAACAACCTCCTCTTCGTCCTGCTCACCTTCACGGTGCTGATCGGCACCGTGTTCCCGCTCATCGTCGAGGCGGTGAAGGGCAAGCAGATGAGCGTCGGACGCCCGTACTTCGACAGCATGGTCGTGCCGGTCGGCGCGGCGCTGCTCTTTCTCCTCGGCGTCGGCCCCGCGCTTCCGTGGGGACGCGCGACGCGCGACCAGATGGCCAAGGCGCTCGTGCCGCCGCTCACCGGCGCCGCGCTATTCGCGCTGATCGGCTACGCCGCCGGCGTGCGCAACGCCTGGTCGCTGATCACGCTGGCCTTCGGCGGCTATGCCGCGCAGGTCACGATCGCGCAGATGTTCGTGCCGATGCTGCAGCGCATCAAGCGCGGCGACTCCGCGGCGGGCGCGTTCATCGACGGGCAGCTGCGCCGAGGGCGCAGACGGTTCGGGTCGTACATCGTGCATGGCGCGGTCGTCGTGGTGATCATCGCCATCGCCGTCAGCAGTTCGATGCGGCAGACCACCGAGCTCACGTTCTCGAAGGGACAGACGCACAAGGCCTCGGGCTTCGACATCACGCTTACCCGCGTCGAAGAGAAGCGCGAGCCGCATCGCTTCATGACCATCGGCCACTTCGACGTCGGCCGCGGCGGCAGGCACCTGACCACGCTCGAGCCGCGCATGAATCAGTACCAGATGATGCGCGACCCGATCGGTTCCCCTGACGTCTACACCACGCCCGTGCGCGATCTCTATCTCTCGCTCGCCAACATCGACCCCGTCGCGCAGACCGCGACCATCACCGTCTACGAGTCGCCGATGATCGTCTGGATCTGGATCGCCGTGATCATCATGGGCATCGGCGGCCTGATCGCGCTGATCCCGGCCGGAGTGGGGAGCGCATGAACCGCGGCGTCCTCTTCATCGGCATCCTCATCGCCGCCGCGCTGGTGGTCATCCTCTTTGTCGGCCTCGGCAAGGATCCCGCGGCCATCCGCTCGCCGCTCGTCGGCAAGCCCGCGCCGGCGTTCGCGCTGCGCGAAGTCGGCACCAACAACACCATCGACATCGCGCAGTACCGCGGCAAGCCGCTGATCATCAACTTCTGGGCGACGTGGTGCGGCCCCTGCTGGGAAGAGCACCCCATCCTCGTCGCCAACGCGCGCATGCTGCAGCCGAACGTGCAGTTCCTCGGCGTCGTGTTCCAGGACAAGGAAGACAAGATCCTCGGGTTTCTCCAGCAGCGCGGCACCGCCTATCCGACCGTCGTCGACGACCGGGGCAAGACCGCGATCGCGTACGGCGTCGGCGGCGTGCCGGAGACCTACTTCCTCGACGCCAACGGCGTGATCCGCGCGAAGTTCGCGGGTCCGATGTCCGGCGACGTCATTCAGGCGAATCTGCAGAAGGTGCTGCGGTAGTGATCCTCCTCGTCCTGCTGCTCTCGCTCAAAGTCCCCGACGCGCAGCAGTTCGTCGGCGCGCCGCAAGGCACGCCGGTCGCGGGCGCGCAGCTGTACCAGCGTACGCACGAAGTGGCGTCGCTGCTGCGATGCCCGGTCTGCCAGGGCATGTCCGTCGCCGACTCGCCGTCGGAGATGGCCATCAACATGAAGGAGCAGGTGCGCGAGCTCCTCGCGCGCGGCTACACCGAAGAGCAGATCCTGAAGTACTTCGAGCTCTCGTACGGACAGTTCGTCCTGCTCAAGCCGAAGAGCTGGGTCGTCTGGACGCTGCCGATCATCGTGCTCGTCCTCGGCATCGCGCTCGTCATCATGAAGATCCGCAAGCTTCAAGGTGGAGCGGCGGGCTCTCAGCCCGCCGAAACTCCCCCGGAAACCGATCCCTACCTGGCCCAGGTGCGCGACCTCGTCAGCGGAGAAAAACCATGAACGCACCGACCGACTGGGTCAGCGCCATCGCCATCCTCGCCGCCGGCATCCTCATCGGCGCGATCGTCTTCTTCGCCGTGCGCCGCAAGCCTTCGACCATCGACACCAACGTCGAGCACAAAGACCTCGAAGCCAAACGCGACGCCCTGATCGCGCAACTCCGCGCACTCCCCGACGACGCCGTCGACGAGCGCGCCAGACTCGAACGCGAAACCGCGGATGTCTTGCGACGTCTCGACGCAAGTGGAAGTGGAGCGGCGGGCTCTCAGCCCGCCGGCGGTGGGCTAAGAGCCCACCGCTCCACCAGCATGTCCCCGACGGTAAAAGGCTTCCTCCTCGGCGCCGGCTCCTTCGCCGCTCTCGCCGCCCTCGCGTACTTCGTCATGCAGTCCGCCACGCCCCGCGAACAGCAGCCCTCGCCGATGGCCACGCAGCAACCCAGCAACCCAGCACCCCAGCAACCCGACGCCCAGCTCCAGCAACTCGAAGCGGCAGTCCAGAACGACCCCACCAACCTCCCGCTAAGAAACGACCTCGCCCAGGCCTACCTCGAGCGCGAGAACCTGATGGCCGTCTTCGAACAGACCAAGTTCGTCCTCGCGAAAAATCCGGCCGACTCGCGCGCGCTCACGCTCCAGGCGCTGGTGCGGATGGCCATGGGCGAGGCCGACAACGCGCAGAAGATGCTGCAGCAGGCTATTCAGTCCGACCCGAAGAATCTCGACGCGCGCGTCTCGCTGGCCTGGGTCTTCGCGCAGAACAACGACATGAAAGGCGCAGACGCCGCGATCGCGGAAGCGATCAAGGTGTCGCCGGCGGACAGAGCGCGGCTCGAAGAAGTGCTGCAGCAGATGAAAACGCACGGCCAGCCCGCCGCGCAACAACCCGCGCAGGCCGCGAGCGGCGAGCTCCCCGAAGGCCATCCGCCGATCAACGGCTCAACCCCCAACCCCGCACCCCAACCCCCAACCGCTGCCGCAGCCAATAGCGTCCGCGTCACCCTGAGCCTCGCCGCCGCCGCCCCTCCGCGCGGCGTCCTCTTCGTCATCGCCCGCAACCCCGCCGGCGGCCCACCCGTCGCCGTCAAACGCCTCGTCGCCACCGCCTTCCCCATCACCATCGACATCGGCCAGGCCGACTCCATGATGGGCCAGCAACTCCCCGACCACTTCCGCCTCGAAGCAAGACTCGACAGCGACGGCGACCCCTTGACGAAGCCCGCCACCGACCCGAGCGCCATGCTCGACAACGTTGCCCCGGGAGCGGTGGTGACGCTGGCGCTGAAGTAACCTGCTACACTCTCCCCAGCCTCGGGGTGGCCATCCGGCCTGAGATCAAACCCGCGGAACCTGATCCGGTTCGCACCGGCGTAGGGAAGGCAAATGAACTTACTATTCGTCGTACTCCTCGCAGTCGCGCCGCAATACTCCGACTCGATCGTCGTCTCCGCCATCCGCGCCGATGACGACACTCCCGTCACCAAGACCGACATCCCCAAAGAAGAGATCGAGAAGCGCTATCACGGGCAGGACGTCCCGCTGCTGCTGCGCGACGCGCCGTCCGTCAACGCGTACGCGGAGTCGGGTGTGGGCGGCTCGGGCTACTCCTACATCTCGCTGCGCGGCGTCAGCCCGACGCGCATCAACTTCACCCTCGACGGCGTCCCGCTCGCCGACTCCGAGGACATGGGGACGTACTTTGCGGACTTCCCCGATCTCGCGCGCTCGTTGGAGAGCATCCAGATCCAGCGCGGCGTCGGCACGTCGACCGTCGGCACGCCGTCGTTCGGCGGCTCGGTCAACATGGAGAGCGTCGCCCTCGCGCAGGATCAGAAGACCACCGCGACCCTCGGCATCGGCTCGTTCGGGAACAGGCAGGCCAGCGCCGGCTACCAGTCCGGCCAGCTCCCGAACGGACTCGCGCTCTACACGCGCCTCTCGTATCTCGAGAACGAAGGCTTCCGCGACCATTCCGGAATCCGCCAGCACAACGTCTTCCTTAGCGCCGCGAAAAACTTCAGCGACGCGCAGCTCAAGCTGACGGGCTTCTCTGGACACGAGCGCCAGCAGCTCGCGTTCTATGCCACCGACGCCGAGACGCTGAAGACCGATCTGCGCGCGAACCCGCTGCGCCCCGAGGAGCTCGACAGCTTCGGATACGACCTCGCGCAGCTCCAGTACCTGCGCGCGAACATGACCGCCTCGGTCTACTACCAGCGCGGCTACGGCTGGTACCGCCTGTTCGACTCCGGCACCGACACGCTCCGCGAGTACGGCCTCGACGGCATGCTCGTCGGCACGCTGCTGACGTATTCAAAGACGTCCGGCGCGCTCACCACCAACTACGGCGTCCACCTCAATCGCTTCAAGCGCGACCACACCCGCGACGACCTCGCGGCGAAGACGCGCGACTACGCGAACTACGGAGTGAAAGGGGAGGCCAACGCCTTCGCCAAGGCCACCTGGACCGCCGGCGCGTGGCATCTCTACGGCGACGCGCAGCTGCGCCACTCCGGCTTCGACTATCACGGCGACGTCCCCATCGACTCGATCTCCTGGACGTTCTTCAATCCGAAGATCGGCGCGCGTTACGGCCTCTCGCCGCGCGCGAGCGTGTACGCCTCGGCGGGCATGTCGACGCGCGAGCCGACGCGCAACGACATGTTCCAGGGCGAGGACAACGCCTCCTTCGCGCACGATCTCCGCGCCGTCCGCCCCGAGCGTCTCTACGACTTCGAGGCCGGCTGGAACTTCCGCGCCGCGAACGTCGATCTCACCGCGAACGTCTACGCGATGGAGTTCCGCCACGAGATCGCCTCGACCGGCGAGCTCTCCGACATCGGCCTCCTCCTGCGCCGCAACGTCGACCGCAGCTACCGCCGCGGCCTCGAGCTCGATCTGGCCTGGCAGGCGAGGAAGGACCTGCGCCTGAAGACGAGCGCGAACGTCAGCCGCAACCGCATCGGCGAGTGGACGCAGTTCTTCGACCTCTACGACGCCGATTTCAACTACGCCGGCTCGCGCGCGCAGCTCTATCGCAACGTCGAGCCGCTGCTGACGCCGGGGCTGATCGTCAATCAGTCGGTCGACTACGCGGCCACGCCGCGCCTGAACGTCGGCGCGGTCGCGCGCTACGTCGGGCGCTCCTATCTCGACAACACCAACGACTCCGGCTTCGACGCGCCGTCGTTCTTCGTCGCCGACGCGAACGTGTCGTACGCGGTGACGGCGGCGACGCGCGTGTCGCTGCAGGTCAACAACCTCTTCGACAACGACCGCGTCTATTCGAACGGCTACAGCTACCGCTACGACTTCGATGGTGTGCCGGCCGGAACGGCGTACTACTATCCGCAGGCAACCCGGAACGCCGTCCTGCTGGTGGATTTCGCCTTTTGATCTGGCTCGCAAACAACTGGTTCGAGCTCGTCGCCGTCGTGCTGACGCTGTACAGCATCTGGCTGGCGACGAAGGAGAACATCTGGTACTACCCGACCGGCCTCGTCGCGCTGGCGATGTACACGTGGCTCTACTACTCCGCGAGGCTCTACGCGGAGTCGTTCCTGCAGATCATCTGCTTCGCGTTGATGGTCTACGGCTGGTACGAGTGGCTGCACGGCGGCGCGCGCCACGATCCGCTGCCGGTCACGCGCACGCCGCGCTGGGCCTGGATGTGGGGCATCCCCGCCGGCATCGCCCTCTCGGCACTGACGATCTGGGTTCAGCTCACGTTTACCGACAATCCGAATCCGTACGTCGACTCCTCGCTCTTCGCCTGGAGCCTCGTCGCGCAGTGGATGACCGCGCGCAAGTGGCTGGAGAGCTGGCTGTTGTGGGTCGCGATCAACACCGTCTCCGTGCCGCTCTACGTCGTCCGCGGCCTCACGCTCACCGCGGGCTTGTTCATCGGCCTCTGGATCCTCGCGATCATGGGATACCGCGATTGGCGCCGCTCGCTCGCATCTGCCTGACCGGCCCCGAGTGCACCGGCAAGACCACGCTCGCGCAGCTCCTGGCCCGCGACCTCGGAGTGCCCTGGGTTCCCGAGTATGCCCGCGAATACGCCGAGGCGCGCGGCAACCAACTGACCGCCGATGACGCCGAGCCGATCGCGCGGGGACAGATCGCGTTGATGGACCGCGCGCCGCAATCAGCGATCCTCGACACCGACCTTCTTTCCACCGTCGTCTACGCCCGCCACTACTACGGCGCCTGCCCCGCGTGGATCGAAGACGAAGCCCTCCGCCGCCGCGCCGGCCTCTATCTCCTCCTCGACACCGACGTCATCTGGCAACCCGACGCCGCCCGCGACACCGGCGGCGACGCCCGCGAAGACCTCTTCGACGCCTTCCGCGCCGCGCTCGACGAGTTCGAGACCCGGTGGGAGATCGTCAGCGGTGGGTGGGAGGAGCGTTACCGCCGCGCGATCGCCGCCGCGCGTAATCCGAGATGACGTTCTTGATTCGCGGGGCCAGCCACGTGCCTCGCGAGACGAGCCCGTTGCCTCGCGAATCAAGGTCCTTGCCTAGCGGATCAAGGGTGCTTGCCTCGCGAAACATGGGTCCTTGCTTCGCGAATCAAGGGCCTTGTCTCACGGATCAAGGGTGCTTGCCTCACGAATCAAGGGCCTTGCCTCGCGGATCAAGGGTCCTTGCCTCGCGAAACATGGGTGCTTGCCTCGCGAATCAAGGTCCTTGCCTAGCGGATCAAGGGTGCTTGCCTCGCGAAACATGGGGGCTTGCCTTGTGAATCAAGGGCCTTGTCTCGCGAATCAAGGGTCCTAGTCTCGCGAATCAAGGGTCCTTATCTCGCGAATCAACGGTCTTGCCTCGCTAAGCAAGGGTCCTTGTCACGCTAATCAAGGGTCCTGGTCTCGCGAATCAAGGGCTTTGTCGCGCGAATCAAAATCTTACCGGCGATCAGCGTCAATTCAGCCTCGACAGACAACGGGGTTGTCCCGTAGCTACGGGTCCTCGGTTCCTCGGTTCCTCGGTGCGGTATGACCGCTCCGCAAGCTGCCGTTCCTGCTCCGCGAGCTATCGATTGATATCACCCCATATCAATCGCACTTTCAGCGCACGATCAGTCCACGCCCGGTGATTGTTCGGTCGATCGGATCGTCGTAACAAGCGCCAGAATACACAGGACCAAGCCGGCACCGAGGATCGTCACAACCCAGATATGCGGTACGCCGCTTGGATCTGCCGTTTCAAGGTATCGGATGTGCCCGAAGAAACTTCCATACCCGAGTCCGCAGGCAAAGGCCCAAGCGGCTGCGAGAACGACCCGTCCTCTGGCCGGATCTCTCGAACAGCGCCAGGCGCCATAAAGCAGGAATGCTCCGATGAGAAAATCGTCGAGGAAGGTCGGCGGATATTCGTGCCAGAGCGGCCATCGGCGAACGGTTTCAATCAGCGGCAGCAGCAGGCCGATGACAATCGCCAGACGGCGACTCGCAGATAATGTCATACCGATCGAGTTCATCCCTCCGCGTGCTGTGACATGAGCCAAGGCATGTTTGAGGTTGACCACGTATTTGTCTGTACGTCACCTCTAGCCCCGGAAGCAGACCGTGTCCTCGGCATCGGCTTGAGTGAGGGTTCATCAAACTGTCATCCCGGTCAGGGTACAGCCAACCGGCGCATCTTCTTCAAGACAACGATGCTCGAGTTCCTCTGGGTCGAGATGACGCGGCTGCGGGGAGCATAGAAGTGCGACGCCTTGGTCTGCTGGAGCGATGGCAGGGCCGTAAGTCGGGCGCCTGTCCTTTCGGTATCTGCTTGCGGCCCAGCGAAGACTCGCAGCAGAAGGCGCCGTTCGAAACATGGCCTTATCAACCGGCGTACTCACCTGTTGCCATCCAGGTCGGCTTGAATTCGGAAGCTGTCGATGAACCGTTCCTGTTCTACATTCCTGTCGTACTCAACCGGCGTCACGCTTTGTCGACCGAACCAACAGATCATCCTCTCGGTGTCAGGGATCTGAGCGGCTTGGCGATCTGGCATCCTGCACATGCGCGTCCATCATCGGTGATGCAAGCGGTCGCGGATTTGGGAGTCGTTACATTCGGTCCTGCGCATGATTTTCTAATGGACTTGTCATTCGACAACGGTGCAGCGGGGAGAAGCATTGACTTTCGCCCGGAAATCCCGCTGACGATCTCATGGTAGTCGATGAGAGATCGTCAGCAGCGGCGAGAACAGCGGCCAGAACTTCCTGACGCCCACGCCGTCGAAGGACGTGGAGGCCGACATTGAAACGACTCATGATGCTAGCGACGCTCGTTCTCGCAGTCACCGCATCCGGCGCCACCGGACCCACGACCGCTGTCTCGGTATTCACCGTGAAACCCTCGAACGGCGACAGTGGATACGGCGCGTCGGTGGAGCATTTCTGGACGCCGTCCCTCTCCGCCGTGCTCGCGGTCTCGGCCGAGCCCACCGGCGTCACGCGGTTCGGGTCGACCAGTTTCGGCAGAGCGCCGTTTACGAGTTTCGAGGACGTGCACCCGGTCGATCTCGCCGTTCGCTACAGTTTCGCCAGGGCCTCGCGAATCAATCCGTATGTCGGGATCGCCATGCGCTACGTCCGCTCCGGCCCACTCGACAACTACCGTCCCGCGATCGGCGCCGGCGCCCGGCTCAAATTGTCGAACCGGATCGCGATCGAGGCCGATTGGAAGCGCCTCTACAATCAAAGGACCGTGACGTCGTTTCCCGAGCCCGTTCGCGACGGTGAGTTTGGTGAGGGTGGCGAAAGACGGCTGTCATTCGGCTTGGCGTTTGGGTTCTGAAGGGGGATCCAACCCCGTTCGGCCGTCCCTGGGAAAAATGAGTTTGCGGCTCTCCAAGGAGTGAGGAGAGTTCAGCATGGAGAAGTTCTTCCCAAGCCTGCGCCGGCTCGCGGTGATCGCGGCTGTCTTCCTGACATCGTTTGCGGGTTCGTGCTGGGATATCGGCGGCGAAACTCCGTGCTCTCCCACTGATCCAAGTTGTGGCGGGTCACCTGCACCTTCGAGCCGGGCTCTCTCCGTGCCCTTCATCCAGCAGCAAACACAGTTGTGGTGCTGGGCGGCAACGTCCGAAATGATCTTTCGCTACTATGGGGTTCCTGCTTCGCAGTGTCAGCTGGTGAGCACCTATCTGAATCGGCAATGTTGCACCGGTGATCCTTCATGCGTGGTTGCCTCGGGCAACATGCAGACAATTCAGCAGGGACTTTTAGTGGTCGGCGGGGTGAGGTCAACGTACCTGCTGCGACCGCTCACGTTCGATGAGGTCGCCAGTGAAATCAGCGCCGGCCGGCCAATCATGCTGGCTTATCGCGGGTCATTTGCCGGTCACGTCGTTCTGCTCACCGGCTACGATCGGACGACGGGCTTGGTCCGGATACTGGATCCCAACTATGGTGTGATCGATGTTCCCTTCGGCGCAACATTCAGCTACGGCGGGCAACTCATCTGGACGGAAACGCTGGTCGGCATTACACGCTAGCTTCGTTCAGCAAAATTCCAAGGGACGCGGATGGCTCGCTCACGACGTCACCGGTGCACCCTGTGGGACACGCATCACTCTCGCGAGCGCACTGGCAACGACGCAGCAGATCCCACGCGACATGGGTCACCCAACCCAGCGCGAGAAAGTGAACTGAGTATCGAACGCCGAGGAAGGCAAGAACTCCGAACAAGGCGGCGCCAGCCAACTCCACGCGAGCACGAATTCGGTGCCGATCATGCCTTATTTTGGTTCCGTCCAACGCAACTGGAGCGCATTTCGATGTGATCGGGCGATCACTTCTTTCTTGATCGCCGACCATTTCATGATGGTCGCTCGATCATTTTTCACAGGTGGTGAGTCACGGTCCATCGGACACCCCGAGGAGTTTCCGGCGGTTGCACCGGACGCGAACCGCTGCTTTACTGTGCCCGAAGGGCCCGGCTTCATGACGTCGGGAGAGTGACGATGATTCGACATACGGGACGCCTCAGATGAGCACACCGGCCGAACTGCCGTTGAGCGCAAGACTGCAGGCACTCGTGGCCGCCTGCCAGAAGACATGCGTTGCCGAGTGCTGCGGCGCTGAAGCTTTCGATTTCTCGCCGCTGCATGTTGCGTCGTTTCTCTCCGCTTTCACCGGCATAATCGACGCAGAAGACGTGGCGGCCCTGCAACGCGAACTTGACGCTCTCATACAACGGGTCTCGAGCCTCAACTCCGACGACGATGGACTGGTCTGTTCCATTTCAGCGATGAACCAATGCTTTAGGTTAGAAGCGTTTCGTAGCGTGATGGGTGAGTTGAAACACAGCATCGCTGCAGCACCGGAAATGGTTGAATTGTCGAACCGCCTTCGCGACGGGTAATTGTTGTTAGCGTTTACCATCCCGATTCGTGGAGCCTCTGCCGATCGTTCTGCTTCCCGGTCTGGACGGCACGGGTGAGCTCTTCGAGCCTCTGGTCTCGAGCCACCCGCCACATCTGATTCCGTTGGTGATCAAACTGCCTCACCTCGCTGCCTACCCGGACCTCTTCAACGCAATCCGCGATCAGTTGCCGCGAACTGGTACTTTCGCCGTGTTGGGAGACTCCTTCTCCGGCCCCCTCGCAGTCGAGATCGCACGTCGCTTCCCAGAACGGGTCGTCGGAGTCATTCTTTGCAATAGCTTCGTGTCACCGCCGCGGACACGCCTTCTCAGAGTTGCACCGTGGTCATGGCTCTTCACGATACGGCCTCGGCTCTGGGCGATCCGGCTCTTCTTTTTGAACCGTTCGGCTTCGTCGGCACTGGTATCTGCAGTCCGTGCCGCGATCGCAAGTACACCCAGGTCCGTGCTTGCGGCACGCATGCGTGCGGTGTTCTCGCTTCCAGGCCCGGAGGAACAGAAGCCAATCGAGTGTCCCTGCTTATCCTTGTGCGGGCGGAACGATCTTCTAGTGAGGGCAAACGAACGCGAGTTGCGCTCGATCCTCCCGCGCCTGACGTGGGTTGAAATAGCGGCCCCGCATCTGCTGCTGCAAACGGTGCCCACCGAAGCATGGGCGGCGATCAGTGCATTCTTGAGCACCACTGCCGGTCATTTGACCTTGTAGCCGAGATCGATCAGCTCGCGTACTAAACGACGGCGGCTCCAGGGGATGAAGCACAGCTTTTCAGGCACGGCAGCCGATCGATGCTGAATCTCGAGATTGGGCCAGAAGATCCCCCATCTCCGCCGGAATCGTTTCATCTCCGCACGCGGGATGACGTACCTTCTTCCGAATGCAGTCTCCAGGACGACCGCGTCGGCCGTCGCGGTTAAGGCTGCGAGCGGCCATGTCAATCTCACGCCGTTGACGAGCATGCCTCCGACGCGGGACACCGTTTTCTCACCGCTCATGGCGTGAGGATAAGATCTTTCGATGGAAGTCATCTCGGTTAACGTCGGACTCCCGCGCACCGTCGAATGGCGAGGCCGAAGCGTCCAGACTTCGATCTTCAAGGAGCCCGTGCCGGGGCGCGTGCGGGTCAGTCAGCTCAATCTGGAGGGGGACCGGCAGTCCGACCTCACGGTTCACGGCGGGGTGAACAAGGCGGTCTATGTTTATCCGTCGGAGCACTATCCGTTCTGGGCTGAGGAGCTTCCCGGGTTCGACCTGCCACACGGGGTCTTCGGTGAGAACCTCACCACGACCGGGTTGAGCGAGACGAACGTTCACGTGGGAGACCGGCTCGGAATCGGCTCGGCGGAGTTCGTCGTGACCCAGCCCCGCATGCCCTGCTTCAAACTCGAGATACGGTTCAACCGCTCCGACATGGTCAGGCGTTTTCTGCACAGTGGCAGGACCGGGTTCTATCTGGCGGTGACTCAGGAAGGGGAAGTCGGGGCCGGCGATGCGATCGCTGTCATCCAGCGGCACCCGGAAGCGATCGCGATTGCAGATGTCGTGAGCCTCTATGCGGCGGATGCGAACAATCAGGAGCTTCTGCGGCGTGTGAGCAGACTTCCGGAGCTTCCCGAAGGCTGGCGCGACTATTTTCGCAAGAGGCTCTGGCAGCCGGATGAATAGTCGTGTGCGCGAGTGGTGCCGTGGTTTGTCCGCCAGGACTGAATTCATCGTCGTTACGGTCGTCGGCTTTTCGTATTTCGTCGCGTCGTCGCTGGTGATTCTGCTGTCGGGGGTGCGCCAGTTCGAGCTCACCACGAGCCGGCTCCTGCGCGGGACCGCGGTGGAGCTGCTGATCCTCGGCGCAGTCGCGGGCTTTCTGTACATGCGCGGCTGGCGGCCGGATCGGCTCGGCCTCCGATTCTCGTGGGGCGCCGCGGCGGCGGGCGTCCCTCTCTTCATCATCTATCTGCTGCTGTACTGGGTCACGGCGACGCTGCTGCTGCTGGCAGTGCCGGCCGTGCGGACGGTATGGGTCTTCAAGACCACGACGCATGCGCCGTATGCGCTGCTGCTCCTCTTCCTCATCGTGAATTCGTTTTTCGAGGAACTGATGGTGACGGCGTACGTCGTCGAGGCGCTGACCAGCCACGGCGCGGCATTGGCGATCACGGCGAGCACGCTGCTGCGATTCGGCTACCACCTTTACCAGGGACCGCTCGCGTCGCTCAGCATCATTCCCCTCGGCCTGCTGTTCGCGATGCTGTACTGGCGCGGACGGAACGTCTGGCCGCTGATCGTTGCGCACACGATCACCAACGTGGTCGTGTTTTCGCTCGACTAAGCCACAGTTGGTCTAAGCAACGTCCGCGAGGTCCACGGTCAGCAGCAGGAGGCACCCCTCGGACGACGACACGACGTCGCCGTGATGGGCGCCGGCGTCGACGTGGTGGAAGTCGCCGGCGTACAGCGCGACGGCTCCGATGCGGCAGCTGCCGCGGATCACGTACGAGTCCTCCGAGCCGGAGTGGTCGTGGGCGGGGAGGATGGCGCCGGGCTCGAGCTCGAGGAGGAACGACATCGTGCCGCGGGCGGCGTCTTTGGACAGCTTCTTCGTCCGCACGCCGGGGGCGCAGGAGCGCCAGTTGCCTTCATCGGCGCGGACGGTGCGGCTCTCGTGCTCGCCGGGGAGCGACTCGTCGAGCTGCGGGGTGCGGCGCACCGCGGCCAGGATGCGCGCACGGATCTCGGACGGCGGATCGACCGGCACGATGGTGTCGACGGTGATCCGGTCCAGCAGCTCCAGCTCGCCGGCAGTCAATGTATCGCTCAGTGCGTCGCTCATGACTTCAGTTCATCCAGACCTTGACGAAGCATAACCCGGACCGCGTTCTCGTCGATTGAAAACGTTTTCGCAAGTTCCGCCACGGATTTCCCTTCGAAAAACGCCTTTTCCACGATCTGACGCGGGGTCGGAGCTCCGCCGTCCATTACTACGGACCGGCCGCTCGTTCGGTTTTCTACCTGCAAAGATTTTTCCCGGACCGCGCGCACCAGCTCGGCGGCGCCGGCCGGGACGGGCGGCATGGTGAACACTTCCTCGAGCACGCGCGCCGCGGCCGGCTCGTCGCCGGTGATGCGCAGCGCCAGCGCGTAGAGCCGCGGCGCGTATTCATCGTAAAGCGCGAGGATGTCTGCCATGGGGGCCCGCGTATATCTTATCGGGCATGAACTGGCTCATCAAAAACTTCCTCCGCGGACTGGTGATCGTCGTGCCGATCGCGGTGACGGTCTACCTGCTCTACCAGACCTTCATCACCCTCGACCGCCTGCTGCGGCTGCCGACGCCGGGGCTGGGGATCGCCATCCTGATCGTGGCCACGATCGTCATCGGCGCGCTGGCGTCGAACTTCATCGGCCGCCGCGTGTTCGCGCTGACGGAGAGCGTGTTCAAGAAGGCGCCGCTGGTGCGGCTGATCTACGCGGCCATCAAGGATCTGCTCGAGGCCTTCGTCGGGAACAAGCGGCGCTTCGACAAGCCGGTCTCGGTACAGCTGACGGACGCGATCAAAATCTTCGGCTTCATCACCCGCGACGATCTCGGCGCGCTCGCCGCCGCCGGCGACGTCGCGGTGTACGTGCCTTTCTCGTACACGTGGGACGGCTGCCTCCTCGTGGTCGCGCGCGAGCGCGTGCAGCTTCTCGAAGCCGACAGCGCCAGCATCATGGCGCTCATCGTCAGCGGGGGCGTCTCCCATCTCTGAACCGTATCGCTGAACTGTGTGTCTTGCGTCACTGCCTATTTTGAATATGATGCGCTGCGTCCGCGCTGCCCGGCGTTCGACGGACATTTAGCAGCCCGCAAATGGCTCAGATTTTCCACCGTAGCGCAAATACGCTATCGCGCGTCACCATCTTCGGTGCCGTGTTCATCGCCGGCTTCGTGCTCTGGGTCATCGGCGGCATCGTCCGCTCGCCGTACTTCACCAACCAAGGCATTCAGCGCGAGCAGGTCGTGCCGTTCAGCCATCAGCATCACGTGGCCGGCCTCGGCATCGACTGCCGCTACTGCCACACCTCGGTCGAGACTTCGGGCTTCGCCGGCATCCCGCCGACGTCGACCTGCATGAACTGCCACTCGCAGATCTGGACGACGGCGTCGATGCTCGAGCCGGTGCGCGCCAGCTTCAAGAGCGGGAAGCCGCTGGTCTGGAGCCGCGTCCATCGCCTGCCCGACTTCGTGCACTTCAAGCACGACATCCACATCAACAAGGGCATCGGCTGCGCGAGCTGTCACGGCCGCGTCGACCGGATGAACCTCATGTATCAGGCCTCGCCGCTGACGATGGAGTGGTGCCTGGCCTGCCATCGCGCTCCGGAGAAGCAGATTCGCCCGCGCGGCGAAGTGTTCAACATGGCTTATGTCGCAAAGAACCAGGAGGTCCTCGGACCGCAGCTCGTGAAGCAATACGGCGTGAAGAGCCTGACGAGCTGCTCGACGTGTCACTACTGATGAGCGAATCGAAAACGTTGAACTTCACCGAGTTCCGCGCGCGCGTGGGCGACCTGCGCGGGCGCGAGTTCTGGCGCAGTCTCGAAGAGCTGTCGCGCAGCGATGTCTTCGACGAGTTCTTCGCCGAGGAGTTCCCGCAGCAGGCGCTGGCGCTGCAGAAGGGCGTCGACCGCCGCAACTTCATGAAGCTGATGGGCGCCTCGGTGGCGATGGCCGGACTGGCCGCGTGCCGCCAGCCCGCCGACGCGATCGTTCCCTACGTCAATCAGCCCGAGAACCTCATCCCCGGACGTCCGATGTATTTCGCCAGCGCGATGCCGCTCGGCGGATACGCGACCGGCGTGCTCGTCGAGAGCCACATGAACCGCCCGACGAAGATCGAGGGCAATCCCGAGCATCCCTCCAGCCTCGGCGCGAGCGACGCGATGATGCAGGCGGCGGTGCTGAGCCTCTACGATCCCGACCGCTCGCAGGTCGTGCGCCGCTACGGCGATACCGCGACGTGGGGCGACTTCATCGGCGCGCTGCAGCCGATTCTCACCGCCGCGAAGACCAACGGCGCGGGCGTGCGGATCCTCACGCAGAGCGTCACCTCGCCGACGCTCGGCGCGCAGATGCAGGCGCTGCTCGCGCAGTACCCCGGCATGAAGTGGCATCAGTGGGAGGCGGTGAGCCGCGACAACGTGCGCGACGGCGCGCGGATGGCGTTCGGCGGCGACGCCGGCGTCCACTACGACTTCACGAAGGCGAACGTCGTGGTCTCCCTCGGGTCCGATTTCCTCTCCGACGGTCCCGGACATCTCCGCTACGCGCGCGACTTCATGTCGCGCCGCCGCGTGCGCCACGGTCAGACGACGTCGATGAACCGCCTCTACGCGATCGAAGGCGGCATGACCAACACCGGCTCCGTCGCCGATCACCGCATGAGCGTAAGGCCCTCCGAGATCGAAGCCCTCGCTCGCGCGATTCTCAGTGGAGCGGCGGGCTTTAGCCCGCCGAACCCAGACGGTGGGCTAAAGCCCACCGCTCCACTCTTGAGCGCGCTGCTGGAGGACTTGAACGCCAACCGCGGCGCCAGCGTCGTCATCGCCGGCGACGAGCAGCCGGCTGTCGTGCACGCGATCGCGCACGCGATCAACTCCGCCTACGGCAACATCGGCACGACCGTGCTGGTCACCGATCCCGTCGAAGTCGCGCCCGTGAATCAGCTCGCGTCCCTGATGGAGCTCGTGCGCGACATGAGGGCCGGCGCGGTCAAGGCGCTGATCATCCTCGGCGGCAATCCCGTCTTCGACGCGCCGGCCGATCTGCAGTTCGACAAGGCGCTCGACAAGGTCCCGTTCCGCGCGCATCACTCGCTGTACTACGACGAGACATCGCTCCGCTGCCACTGGCACATCCCCGACACCCACTGGCTCGAGAGCTGGACCGACGCCCGCGCCCACGACGGCACGATCTCGATCGTCCAGCCCCTCATCGCCCCGCTCTACAACGGCCGCAGCGTGCACGAGGTGCTAGGCGCGCTGATCGGCGGGCTCGATCAAACGCCGTACCAGACCGTGCGCACGTACTGGTTCGCCAAAGGCGCCACGGAGCAGACGTGGCGCAAGTGGCTCCATGACGGCGTCGTAGAAAACTCGGCTCTCCCGGTCCGAGGTGGAGCGGCGGGCTCTCAGCCCGCCGACGGTGGGCTAAGAGCCCACCGCTCCACAGAGACCGGGATCGAGATCGAGCTGCGGCCCGACCCCACCATCCACGACGGCCGCTTCGCGAACAACGCCTGGCTCCAGGAGCTCCCCAAGCCGCAGACGAAGATCACCTGGGACAACGTCCTCGTCGTCGGCCCCAGCACGGCCGCGAAGATCGGCTACGACCCCGAGGATCGCGAGAAGAACGTCAACGAGCGCCGCACGCGTTTCGCCGAAGTCGCGTATCGCGGCGTGAAGATGCATCTGCCGGTGTGGGTCGTTCCGGGACACGCCGACGGCGTGGCCACGATCTACTTCGGCTACGGACGCCGGAACGCCGGCAAAGTCGGCAGCGGCCTCGGATTCAACACCTATCCCTTCCGCTTCTCGAACGCCCTGCACGGCGGCGGCGGCGCGACGATCCGGATCGACGACACGATGCCGGTCTATCCGATCGCCTGCACGCAGGAGCATCAGTCGATCGATCCGCGCGACGTCGGCGAGCGCGGTCTGATCCGCGCCGCGACGTTCGCCGAGTACCAGGCCAACCCGCACTTCGCCCACGAAGAAGGTGGAGCGGCGGCCGCTTCGGCCGCCGAGGGCCACGACGAGTCGATGTATCCGCCCGTCGACTACAGCAAGGGCCACGCGTGGGCGATGGTCATCGACAACAGCGTCTGCATCGGATGCAACGGCTGTGTCATCGCCTGCCAGTCGGAGAACAACATCTCCGTGGTCGGCAAGGAGCAGGTCGTGCGCGAGCGCGAGCTGCACTGGCTGCGCATCGACCGCTACTACCGCGGCGACGTCGACAATCCCGAGGTCTTTCACGAGCCGGTGCCGTGCATGCAGTGCGAGAACGCGCCGTGCGAGCCGGTCTGCCCGGTCGAGGCCACGTCCCACAGCGACGAAGGCCTCAACGACATGACCTACAACCGCTGCATCGGCACGCGCTACTGCTCCAACAACTGCCCGTACAAAGTGCGGCGCTTCAACTTCTTCCACTACGCCGACTACGACACGCCCGCGCTCAAGCCGATGCGCAACCCCGACGTCACCGTCCGCACGCGCGGCGTGATGGAGAAGTGCACCTACTGCGTCCAGCGCATCACCGTCGCCAAGATCGACGCGGAGAAGGAAAACCGGCGCGTGCGCGACGGCGAGATCACGACCGCCTGCCAGCAGGCCTGTCCCACCGAGGCCATCACCTTCGGCGACATGAACGACAAGACCAGCCGCGTCGCGCAGCTGAAGGCGCAGCCGACCAACTTCGCGCTGCTCGAAGAGCTGCAGACCCGGCCGCGGACGACGTATCTCGCGACGATCCGCAACCCGCATCCTTCACTGGTCTTGCAGGGGCACAAGCCGGAAGGGCACAAGGCGTAATCGATGGCGACGAAGGAACAGACTCCCGCCCACGAGCTGCGCCCGACCACGCAGGAGCTGCGCATCCCGGAGCGATTCATCCCCACTCCGACGATCGAGCCCGGCCACTCCTTCTCCACGATCACCGATCACATCTCGACGATCGTTTTGAGGCGCAAGACGCCGTTCGGCTGGTTGATCGGCTTCCTCCTGGCCCTCGGCGGCGTGACCGTCCTCACGACGACCATCTCCGTGCTGATCGGCAAGGGCGTCGGCATCTGGGGCATCAACCATCCCGCCGGATGGGGCATGGACATCATCAACTTCGTCTGGTGGATCGGCATCGGCCACGCCGGCACGCTGATCTCCGCGATCCTGCTCCTGCTGCGGCAGGAGTGGCGGACGTCGATCAACCGCTTCGCCGAGGCGATGACGCTGTTCGCGGTCGCATCGGCGGGGTTGTATCCGGCGCTGCACACCGGACGTCCGTGGTTCGACTACTGGATGTTCCCGTATCCGAACACGATGGGCCTCTGGCCGCAGTTCCGCAGCCCGCTGATGTGGGACGTCTTCGCGGTCTCGACGTACGCGACGGTCTCGCTGATGTTCTGGTACGTCGGACTGATTCCCGATCTGGCCACGCTGCGCGACCGCGCCACGAAGCTCTGGGTGAAGCGCGCCTACGGCATGTTCGCCCTCGGCTGGCGCGGCTCGGCCAAGCACTGGAGCCGCTACGAGTACGCGTACCTGCTGCTGGCCGGACTCTCGACGCCGCTCGTCCTCTCCGTGCACACGATCGTGTCGTTCGACTTCGCGGTGGCGCAGCTGCCGGGATGGCACGCCACGTTTTTCCCGCCGTACTTCGTCGCCGGCGCGGTCTTCGCGGGCTTCGCGATGGTGCTGACGCTGGCGATTCCCGCGCGAAAATTCTTCAAGCTCGAAGACTTCATCACCACGCGCCATCTCGAGAACATGGGCAAGGTCATGCTCGCGACCGGGCTGATCGTCGCCTACGCGTACGGCATGGAGTGGTTCTACGGCCTCTACTCCGGCAACGTCTTCGAGATCTTCATGCTCAAGAACCGCGCGCTCGGACCGTACAGCAAGATGTACGTCGCGCTGTGGGTCTGCAACGGGCTCGCGCCGCAGTTGATGTGGTTCAAGCGCTTCCGCACCAGCCCGTTCTGGCTCTTCGTCACGGCGATGTTCGTCAACGTCGGGATGTGGCTGGAGCGCTTCGTGATCATCCCGGCGTCGCTGCACCGCGACTTCCTGCCGTCGTCGTGGGGCATGTACCACGGCACGAAGTGGGACTGGAGCATGTTCGTCGGCTCGATCGGTCTCTTCTTCGCGCTGCTGTTCCTGTTCGTCCGGTTCCTGCCGATGATCTCGATCTTCGAGATGCGGACGCTGCTGCCCGAGGCACACGCGCACGCGGAAGGGGAGGAGCACTAGGGCGATGGGCGTCGGCAAGATCAGGGAAGGCCTGTACGGCGTCATCGCGGAGTTCCACGATCCGCAGATGCTGCTCGACGCCGCGCATGCGACGCACGAGGCGGGCTACCGCGACATCGACGCCTTCTCGCCGTTCCCGATTCACGGACTCGCGGAGGCGATCGGCTTTCACAAGTCGCGTCTCTCTTCGATCGTCCTCGGCATGGGCGCGCTCGGCGGCATCGGCGGCTTCTTCATGTGCTGGTACGCGAACGTGATCGGCTATCCGCTGAACATCGGCGGCAAGCCGCTCAACTCGTGGCCGGCCTGGATCCCGATCACGTTCGAATGCACGATTCTGCTGGCGGCGTTCGGCGCCGTGTTCGGCATGCTCGCGCTCAACGGCCTGCCGATGCCGTATCACCCCGTCTTCAACGTGCGCCGCTTCGACAGCGCCTCGCGCGACAAGTTCTTCCTGGTGATCCATGCGCGAGACCCGAAGTTCGATCTCGACGAAGCGCGCCGGTTCCTGAGCACGCTCGGCCCACGGGAGGTGACTGATGTCCCGTGGTGACACGCCAGTGTCATCCCGAGCGAGAGCGAGGGATCTGGTGGTAAGGGCGGCGCTCGTAGTCGCGTTGATCGCCGGCTGCCGCCAGAAGATGGCCAACCAGCCCCGCTACGACCCCCTCGAAGCCTCCGACTTTTTCAGCGACGGCATGGCCTCGCGTCCGCGCGTTCTCGGTACGGTCGCGCGCGGTGAGCTGGTGGTCAACGAGTTCTTCGTGACCGGAAAGAGCGGCGGACAGTTAGCGGATGGATTTCCGATTCCGGTCACCGCCGCCGTCGTCGAGCGCGGCAACGATCGCTTCGACGTCTACTGCTCGCCGTGCCACGGCAAGCTCGGCGACGGCATGGGGATGATTCCGTCGCGCGGCTACCGGCGTCCGCCGTCGTTCCACACCGCCGCGATGCGTGAGAAACCGACAGGACACTACTTCGACGTGATGACGAATGGATTCGGCGCGATGCCGAAGTACGGACCGATCATTCCGCCGCAGGACCGCTGGGCGATCGTCGCCTACCTCCGCGCGCTGCAGCTCAGCCAGAACGCCACCGTCGCGGATGTACCCGGGGATCAACGCGGCGCGTTGAGTGGAGCGGGGCCCGCTTCGGGCCCCGGCCCGGCGGCCGAGGCGGCCGCCGCTCCACAGGCTCACGGAGGGGCGCACTGATGGCGGCTCCTGCCACCGGCATCGCGCGCGCGCAGGTCCCGGCGCTGATCGCCGGCGTCGTCGGCATCGCCGGCGCCGCCTTCGGCTTGTTCACCAACGCGCCGGAGTTCTATCGCGCGTGGCTGCCGGCGTTCATCTTCTGGTTCATGATCGCCGCGGGCTCGATCGCCATCATGTGCCTGCAGTACGTGACCGGCGGCGAGTGGGGCGTCTTGATCCGGCGTCCGCTCGGTGCGGCCTCGCGCACCATTCCGCTGTTCATCCTCTTCGCCATTCCGCTGCTCTTCGGACTCGAGCACGTCTACGCCTGGGCCAATCACGACATCGTCGCGCACGACCTCCTGCTGCAGAAGAAGCAGTCGTACCTCAATCCGACGTCGTGGATGATCCGCGGCCTCGTTTACTTCGCGCTCTGGACGCTGTGGGTCTGGCGCATCCGCGTGCTCTCGCTCGACTTCGCGAAGACGCGCTCGCCGTACACCGAGCTCTCGCGCCGCAAGTGGAGCGCGAGCGGCCTGCTGGTGATCGTGCTGACGCTCACGTTCTGCTCGGTCGACTGGGTCATGTCGCTCGAGCCGAAGTGGTACTCGTCGATGTTCGGCATCTCCTTCACCGTCGGCGCGGGACTCTCCGCGTTCGCGTTCGTGACGTTCTTCCTGGTGCTGCTCGCGCCGAATCCGGCCATGAAGGGCATCCTCAAGCCGAACCACTTCCGCGACCTCGGCAACCTGATGCTCGCCTTCACCATGCTGTGGGCGTACACGAACTTCTCGCAGTTCCTGCTGATCTGGTACGGCAACATCAAGGAAGAGACGCCCTACTACCTCAAGCGCATGCACGGCATCTGGGGCTGGATGGCCGCGGTGCTGATCCTCTTCCATTTCTTCCTGCCGTTCTTCATGCTGCTGATGCGCGCGATCAAGGACCATCCGAAGACGATCGGCATCGTCACGGTGATCATCCTGCTGATGCGTTTCGTCGACATCTACTGGCTCTGCGCGCCGGCGCATCACCCGGACGGCATTCCGTCGTCGGTCTGGATCACGATCTTCGCGTTCCTCGGCATCGGCGGGTTGTGGCTGGCGGCGTTCATCTGGCAGCTCAAGGGACAGACCATCATTCCGATTCACGAGACCTGGGTCGAAGAGGCCATCCGCGAGGGAGCGCTCACCCGAAATGCCTGAGCACATCCAGTATCAGGACGACGACCTGTTCAATCCTGAGACGCATCACGAGGAATCGGATGTGCCGATCAAGCCGCTCTTCTGGGCGGTCGGGATCTTCATCGCCTTCGCGATCGTGACTCACCTCGCGCTGGCGGCGATGTTCAACGGCCTGGCGAGCAACGAGCGGAAGAGAATGGATCCGCCGGCCACGCAGGTCGCGCGTCCCGCCGACGCCGACGTGCCGCGCAACCAGCCGCTCCTCCAGCCGTTCCCGCAGAGCGGCCGGCTCCCGAATCAGAGCACTCCAGTCACCGACCTCGCCGAAATGCGCGCCCGCGAACAGCAGGCGCTGCACACGTACGGCTGGGTCGATCAGCAGAAGGGCGTAGTGCACATCCCGATCGAGGAGGCGAAGAAACTCCTCGTGCAGCGTGGAGTGCCGGCGGCCGGAGCGGCCGCCGCTCCACAGGCAGGGACACAATGATCGCGCTCGCCTTTATCGCGCTCCTCGCCTCCAACGCGCCGCCCACGCTGCCGGGCAACGTGAGCATCGCCCAGAAGCTGAACACGCGCGTGCCGATGGAGCTGATGTTCCGCGACGAGACCGGCCGAGTCGTCCGCCTTCGCGAATACTTCGGCGGCAGGAAGCCGGTCGTACTGCAGTTCGTCTACTACCGCTGCCCGATGCTCTGCCCGATCGTCCTCGATGGCACTACCGAGGCGCTGACGAACCTGAAATACGACATCGGCAAGGAGTACGACGTCCTCACCGTCAGCATCGATCCGCGCGACACGCCCACCGCCGCCGCGCGCATGAAGGAAAAGTACGTCAAGCGCTACGGGCGCCTCGACTCCGCGAGCGGATGGCACTTCCTCACCGCGAACGAGACCGCGATCAGGCGGCTCACCGACGCCGTCGGATTTCAGTTCGCCTACGACCCGAAGATGGACCAGTTCGCGCACGGCGCGGCGCTGCTCGTGCTCACGCCCGACGGCCGCACCTCTCGCTACTTCTACGGCTTCGAGTACAAGCCGCGCGACCTGCGCCTGGCGATCTTCGAGGCGGGGGAAGGGAAGATCGGCAGCGTCGCCGATCAGCTGCTCCTGCTCTGCTTTCACTACGATCCGAAGGTCGGCAAGTACAGCCGCGACGCGCTGCTTTTCGCGCGCGCCGGCGGCGTGACCACGATGCTCGCACTGGGCGGCTTCATCTTCGTGATGATCCGCAAGGAGCGCACTGAGAAACGATGATGCTCTCGGATTTCCCGCTGTTCCCCGAGTCGGCGTCGAGCGTCGCCAAGTACGTCGACGGCCTGTACCTCGGCCTGGTCGCGATCACCGGCGCGGTGTCGCTGCTGATCTGGGTGGTGATCTTTTTCTTCGCCATCAAGTACCGCCGCCGTCCCGACAACGAGCTCGCGCAGGAACAGGAGCCGCCGGCGGCGCTGGAAATGACCTGGATCGTCGTCCCGACGATCATCTTCATCGGCATCTTCGTCGCCGGCGCGTGGGTCTTCTTCCGCATCCAGCGCGTGCCGACCAACGCGCTCGAGATCTACGCGACCGGCCGGCAGTGGATGTGGAAGTTCCAGCATCCGTCCGGGCAGCGCGAGATCAACACGCTGCACGTCCCGGTCAACCGTCCCGTCAAGATCACCATGGCCTCGGAAGACGTCATTCACAGCCTCTGGTTCCCGGCGTTCCGCGTGAAGAACGACGTGCTGCCGAACCGCTATCGCACGATGTGGTTCCAGGCCACGAAGACCGGGCGCTTCCACATCTTCTGCGCCGAATACTGCGGCACGATGCACAGCGGCATGATCGGGTGGGTGGAAGTGATGGAGCCGACCGATTATCAGAAGTGGCTGGCCGGCGGCAGCGAGGGATCGCTGGCCTCGCAGGGCGAGCAGCTCTTCCAGAAATACGCGTGCAACACCTGCCACACCAATGACGCCACCGGACGCGGGCCGGTGCTCGCCGGAATCGCCGGCCGGGCCGTGCCGCTCGCGAACGGCCAGAGCATCATCGCCGACGACAACTACCTCCGCGAGTCGATTCTCAATCCGACCGCGAAGGTCGCCGCCGGCTTCCAGCCGATCATGCCGACGTTCCAGGGGCAGGTCAGCGAGGAGGACCTCATCCGCCTGATCTCTTACGTGAAATCGGTCCCCGCACCGGGAAAGCAACCATGACCTCGACGACGATCGACGACGCTCCCTTCATCGAGCCCAGCGCAACGGCGCCGCGGAACTATCTCAACGACGAGTACGGCGTGCTGTCGTGGCTCCTGACGAGGGACCACAAGCGCATCGCCATCCTCTACCTCTTCTCGGTCACGGTCTTCTTCACCGTCGGCGGCATTCTCGCGTTCCTGATGCGCCTCGAGCTGCTCACGCCCCAGGGGGATCTGTTCACGTCGGACACGTACAACAAACTCTTCACGCTGCACGGCATCGTGATGATCTTCTTCTTCCTGATCCCCGCGATTCCGGCGGTGCTCGGGAACTTCATCCTGCCGATCATGCTCGGCGCGAAGGACCTGGCCTTCCCGAAGATCAATCTCCTGAGCTGGTACATCTACATGATCGGCGGCACGTTCGGCGTGTACGTGATCATCGCCGGCGGCGTCGACACCGGCTGGACGTTCTACACGCCGTTCTCGACGCAGTACTCGAACACACACGTCTTCGCGGTCACCCTCGGCGCGTTCATCACCGGCTTCTCTTCGATCCTCACCGGACTGAACTTCCTCGTCACCATTCACCGCATGCGCGCGCCGGGGCTGACCTGGTTCCGCCTGCCGCTGTTCGTCTGGTCGATGTACGCGACCAGCGTCGTGATCATGCTGGCCACGCCGGTGCTGGCGATCACGCTGGTGCTGCTGATGGTCGAGCGCGTACTGCACGTCGGCATCTTCGATCCCAAGCTGGGCGGCGATCCGGTGCTCTATCAGCACATGTTCTGGTTCTATTCGCACCCGGCCGTCTACATCATGATTCTGCCGGGCATGGCCGTGATCTCGGAGTGCGTGGCGGCGTTCACGCGCAAGCGGATCTTCGGCTACAAGTTCGTCGCCTTCTCCTCGCTGGCGATCGCGTTCCTCGGCTTCCTGGTCTGGGCGCACCACCTCTTCGTGGCCGGGATCTCGATCTATTCGGCGATGGTGTTCTCGTTCCTGAGCATGATCGTGGCCGTGCCGTCGGCGATCAAAGTGTTCAACTGGACGGCGACGATGTACCGCGCCTCGGTGTCGTGGCAGACGCCGATGCTCTACGTCCTCGGCTTCATCGGCCTGTTCACGATCGGCGGCGTCACGGGACTCTTCCTCGCGGCGCTGGGCATCGACGTGCACGTGCACGACAGCTACTTCGTCGTCGCGCACTTCCACTACATCATGGTCGGCGGCACGATCATGGCCTACCTCGCCGGCATTCACTACTGGTGGCCGAAGATCACCGGCCGCATGTACCCGGAGTGGTGGGCGCGCCTCTCGGCGCTGCTCGTGTTCGCGGGCTTCAACCTCACGTTCTTCCCGCAGTTCCTGGTCGGCTACGTCGGCATGCCGCGCCGCTATCACGCGTACGCGCCGGAGTTCCAGGTGCTGAACGTGCTCTCGACCGCGGGCGCGACGATCCTCGCGGCCGGTTACCTGCTGCCGATGATCTATCTCTTCTGGTCGCTGAAGTTCGGGCGCAAGGCCGGACCGAATCCGTGGGGCGCCGTGGGACTGGAGTGGGCGACCGCGTCGCCGCCTCCGAAAGAGAACTTCCACGAGACACCGGTGGTGACGTGGGAAGCGTACGACTATCCGGCGTTCCTCAAGGCGATGAGGGAGACGCAGCATGGCTAACCCCACGCTGCATCACCTGCAGCATCCCGGTGCGCTCGAAGAGGATGCGCATCCGCATCACCCGTTCCTGCAGCACCACTTCGAGGACATGGGGCAGCAGCACGAGGCCTCGACCCTCGGCATGTGGTTCTTCGTGGCCCAGGAGATCCTCTTCTTCGGCGGGATCTTCGCGGCGTACGCGGTCTACCGGGTCATGTATCCCGCGGCCTGGAGCGCGGGCGCGCATCACCAGAACTGGCGCATCGGCCTCGCCAACACGATCGTCCTGATCGGCAGCTCGCTGACAATGGCGCTGGCGGTGTGGGGCGCGCAGGCCGCGAAGCGGAAGTTCACGACGCTGATGCTCGTGCTGACGCTGCTCCTCGGCATGACCTTCGTCGGCGTGAAGGGCTTCGAGTATCGCGCGCACTTCGAGGAAGGACTCTTCCCCGGGTCGAACTTCACGTACGTCCATCACGAGAACCCCGCGCTCACACGCGGTGTCGAGCTGTTCATGGTGTTCTACTTCGTCATGACCGGCCTGCACGCGCTGCACATGATCATCGGCGCGGGCCTCCTGATCTGGTTCATCAAACGCGCCTGGCGCGGCGACTTCGGCGAGGAGTACTACAGCCCCGTCGAGATCATGGGCCTGTACTGGCACTTCGTCGACATCGTCTGGATTTTCCTCTTCCCGCTGCTGTACCTGATTCACTGAGGAACTGAATGGCACACGCTCCCGATCACGCAGACCACGTCGGACACGCCCCCGCGCACCACCGCGCCTCGCTCCTCGTTTATTTCGCGGTCTTCTTCGCGCTGATGGTGTTCACCCTGCTGACCGTCTACGCGAGCCGCGTGAACCTCCACCAGTGGAACACCCCCATCGCCCTCGCCATCGCCGTGATCAAAGCCACCATCGTCATCCTCTGGTTCATGCACGTGATCCACTCCCCACGCATGACCTGGATCGTCGTCATCAGCTCCTTCCTCTGGCTGGGCGTCCTCTTCGTGCTGACCTTCAGCGACTACCTCACCCGCGGCTGGAACATTTACTAAGGTAGGGAAAACCATCCCTCGCGCCACTCCTTTTATGAAAGGGCTGGCGTATGGCAAACGGTACAAGCGGACGAAAGGCAGCGCCTCGCGGGAGGAAGGCCGCCGCAATGGCGGCAGGCGAGAAAACCGATCCGAGATTCGATCGGATCAGCAACAGTGCATCGGAGATCGTGAAGCAGGCGGCGACGCTGCTCGATGAGGAGATCGCGGCCGGCATTGTGGCGGCGAAGCAGATGCAGGACCGTTTTCAGAACGAGCGGCGCATCGATCCCGGCGATTTCCGGGCGGCGCTCGCGCGTTTCCAGAACGACGCGCATCAGCTGGTGTCGCTGCTCGACGGTCAGTTCGCGGCGCTGCGGTCGGAGGAGAACGCGGAGATCATCAACCGCTTCACTGTCAACGCGCACGGCCTGCTCGACCTGGTGGTGGAGATGGTGAACACCGGCGCGCAGGTAGCGAACGAGGTGGTGCAGCAGTCGAAGATCGGGAAGAAAAACGGCGGCGGTGCGGGGAAACCGAATGACCCGAACAAGCCCCGCACGCGCTGAGCTGCCCGGCGCGTCGTTCGAAGAGACCCTGGCCCGCTATCGCGATCTCACGACGCGTGCTCTCCTCGATGTGATTCCGCGCGCCGGACCGCGGTATCTGTACGAGCTCATCCCGAGTTATCCCCGCCGTCTCGGGAAAGGCTTGCGCGCGGCGCTCTGCCTCGCGACGTGCCGCGCGCTGGGCGGGAGCGAGCAGAAGGCGCTCAATTCGGCGGTGGCGATTGAGCTATTTCACAACGCCTTTCTCATCATCGACGACGTGCAGGACGAAAGCATCCGCCGGCGCGGCGGCCCGACCCTCCAGAAAGAGCATGGCGTCGGCATCGCGGTGAACGTCGGCAACGGCACGAGCCTCCTCGCGCTGCAGCGGCTCATGGCCAATCGCGAGATTCTCGGGCCGAAGCTCAGCGCCGGCGTGCTGCAGGAGACCGAGCGGATGATGCGGCAGTCGCTCGAAGGACAGGCCATCGAGCTCGGATGGATCCGCGACAATCGTTGCCATCTCGACCCGAACGATTACCTGCAGATGTGCCTGAAGAAGACGTCCTGGTATTCGTTCATCTATCCGCTGCGTGTTGGCGCGATGGTCGCGACGGGCCGCGAGCTGGACGCGGAGCGCTTCTGCCGTTTCGGCTGGTACTTCGGCGCCGCGTTTCAGATTCAGGACGACATTCTGAATCTCACGGGCAGGTATTCGAAGTACGGCAAGGAGATTCGCGGCGATCTGTGGGAAGGGAAGCGAACGCTGATGCTCGTCCATCTCCTGGAGCACTGCACTCCGAATGAGCGCCGGAATCTGAAACGCTTCCTGGCAAAGCCGCGCGACGACCGGCAGCGCGGCGAGGTGGAGCACGTCTACAACCTCATGCGCCGCTACGGCAGCATCGGCTTCGCCCGTACCGCTGCCCGCCAGCTCTCCGGCGCCGCACTGCTCGAGGGTCTGACCGCGTTCCGCGGCCTCCCGGACTCACAGTCGAAGCGATTCATTCTGGAGATGGTGCTTTACGTCACTGGGAGGGATCATTGAAAGAGCCGTACGAGAGGAGAGCGTTTTGAACCTCAAAGAAGCCGCCCTCAGGAAGGCGCTCGGCATTCCCGAATCCGCTACGTCCGTGTTGATCCTGGAGCAGTCGGCGCATTGCGACTGGGACTGGGTCGCCACCAACGATCAGTACTACTTTCCCGGCGGCGGGTCGCCGCCGCATCAGGCGGTCCGGACGACGCTCGAGGAGGCGATCTCCTACATCGGCACCGGCATCACCAACAGTCTGCCCTACACCTACGTCTACTGCGAGGTCGCGTATCTGCAGAAGTTCATGGGCGACTCCACCGTCAAGGACGCCCTGAAGCACGACCTGAAGGAGTACGCGAAGTCGGGGGCGTTCCTCTTCTCCTCCGGCGGCATCACCTCGGCGGAAAACCTCACCCTGCACACCGAGGCGTTCATTCGCAACTATCTGCTCGGGCGGCAGTGGCTGATGGAGACGTTCGGCGCCACGGCCAGCAATCAGATGTGGATTCCGGACGACTTCGGGCACGACGCGCAGCTGCCGGTGCTGCTGCAGGCGATGGGCTTCACCGGCGCCGGCTTCTGGCGCATCCCCGCGCAGGTGGGTGCGATGAACAACGGCTGCGACGCCGCGGCCGGCACATCGGACGCGCCGAGCACGTATCTCACGAACGATGTCGGATACGACTTTCTCTGGCAGGCGAACGACGGATCGCTGATCCAGGCGCACTGGCTCGCGAACGCGTACTGCGAAGGCAACAACGCGCTCGGCTTTGGCCAGACGGCGTCGGAGAGCGGCATCGCCACGCTCATCAGCGACAACACCACCACGGTGATGCCGACCGAGTACATGTTCGCGCCGATCGACTGCGATTTCGCGATTCCCTTCAACAACGGACCGTCGATCGTGCAGCAGTGGAACGAGCAGACGCCGGCGTCCTCGACCTGGGTGGTGATGGCGTCGTTCGACTCGTTCATGCAGCTCGTCGCCGCGGCGACGACCAACGCCAACGGCTCGTCGTCACTGCAGACCGTCTATCCGAACAGCAGCGGACCGCTGCCGCCGTTCGTGCCGCATCCGTACTACTCCGGCTGCTACGCGAGCAAGCCGCTGATCAAGAACACGCATTACCAGGTCGTGCGCACGCTGCTTTTCACCGAGTCGATGCAGCTCATCCTGCAGTCGCTCGCGCAGACCGATCCTTCGTACTGGGGTCCCATCGCCGGCAACGCGCTGACGCAGCTCGCGACGGCGTGGAACGACATCGCGCCGTCGACGCATCACGACTACATCCCCGGCACGGCCACCAACGACGCGAGCGCCTGCGGCGGAGGCGTCGACGTCTACGGCAACGAGCAGGTCCCGCTGCTGCAGCAGGCGAACGACGAGGCGCTGGAAGCGCAGGCGTACGTCGTCTCGAACATCGCGAACGCGATCACGGCCCTCGACCGGAACGCCGTCGCGATCTTCAACGGCCTCGGGTTCGCGCGGCAGGGGATCGCCGATCTCACGACCCTGCCGGTCGGTGGGCCGTTCCCGAGCGTCACCGCCGACGGCACGGACTTTTTCTCCACACAGGACGACGGCACCGGCGGCCTGCTCATCCCCGCCAGCGTCGGTTCACTCGGCTTTTCGACGCTCTATCTGAGCCAGGTCGGAGGGGATTCGCCGGTGATGGTCGAGGCCTCGCTCGAGAGCGGCGTCGTCACGATGTCCAACGGCTCGATCACAGCCCAGATCACCGTCGCCGGCATCACCAGCCTCTGTGCGTCCGGCAGCTCGACGAGCATCCTGAGCAGCACCGACCCCGGCAATCAGTTGCGCTTCTATGTCGACAACGGCAACATCTATCGCTTCGGCAACGAGCTGCCGTGTTACACGGTCACGGGCAATTACCCGGCCGCGCAGTTTCGCTGGGACCAGTCGCTGACGCTCGACGGCGCGACCATCAACGTGACCGAAGACGGTCCGCTGCGCGCGACGGCCGTCGTCAGCGGCACGGTGAAAGGCGCGCCGTTCACGGTGCAATACCAGCTCTACGCCACCGACACCGCGCTCCGCATCAGCGTCACCGGCGCCGCACCGCAGGGATATTCGGTGATGGTGCGCTTCCCCTTCGCCGGCGACACGGCGTCGCTCACGTACGGGACGACCGCGCACTGGGACACGCAGGCGCCGCGCAACTACTTCGTGGGCCCGATGCCGAAGGGCGTCGAGCTGATCACGTTCGAGCCGACGCACGAATATGTCTGCGCGCTCGACTCCAACAACAACGCGCTCGGGGCGGTCTATCACTACGCCACGCCGGCGTGGGGCATCGACAGCAGCTACGCGCTCCTCGGCTGCCTGCTGCGCAACGTCCCCGGCCAGCAGAACGCGGCCTGCGCCGACGATCCCGGCACGTACACCGTCACGTACGCGGTGGCGCTGCCCGGCGCGCCGTCGATGCTCAAAGCGGCGCTGGACATCAACAACCCGCTCGTTGCGGCCGGGGTGCCGTTCCCCAGCGGCGGGTTGCCCGCATCGATGAGCATCGCGTCGACGAACAACGACAACGCGCTGATCACCGCCGCGAAGGCCGGCACGGTGAATCCATCGCAGATGATCCTGCGTTTCTATCAGCCGACGAACGCCTGGTTGAGCGGCATCACCGTCACGCTCGACGAGACGATCGCGGCCGGCTATGTGGACGCGACCGGCGCGCTCGGCGCCAGCTCGGTCAACGCTCTCGAGCAGCCGTGGCCGCTGAACCTCGGCATCGTCGCGACGCCGAACACCGTGCAGCTCAATCTGCAGTATGCGATCACGACGCTGGCACTCGGTGGATCGGGTTGATCCCTTGCTTCGATAGCCGCTCGAACCTCAGGACCAGCAGCACCGCGACGATCGTGAGTCCCACGCAGAGGCCCCACCACAGACCGGTGATGCCGAGGCCGAGGTGGAAGCCGAGCCACATCGCAATGGGGAAGCCGATCAGCCAGTGCGCGACGAGGTTCGCGTAGAGCGGGAACTTCGTATCGCCGCCGCCGCGCAGCACGCCCGCGCCGACGCCCTGCACGCCGTCGGAGAGCTGGAACACCGCGGCGACGAGGAGCAGCGGAATGGCGGTGCGGATCACATCTTCCTGATTCGTGATCAGCCGCGCGATCGCGCGCGGGAAGAGCGCGAAGGCGAGGCCGTTGAGTGCCATCACCACCGCGCCGGTGATGAACGCGACGTGTCCGGCCACGCGCGTGGCCACGCGGTCGCGTGCGCCGACCGAGAGGCCGACGCGCACCGATCCCGCGGCGCCGATGCCCAGGGCGACCGTGTAGGTGAATGACGCCAAGCCGATCGTCAGCTGATGCGCGGCGAGTTGCAAGGTGCCGAGGCGCGCGGCGAGCACGCCGACCAGCGCGAAGACGCCGACCTCTGCGGCGAGTTGCAATCCGATCGGCAGTCCGACGCGCGCGGCCTGCGCGATCTCGTTGAAGTTCCAGCGATGCTGGACGTGGCCCTCGACTTTGATGTGGCGCACCGCGGAGGCGGCGATCCACAGCTGCGCGAACGTGCAGATCACCGTCGACATCGCCGCACCGGCGACGCCCAAAGCCGGAATCGGACCGGCGCCGAAGACCAGGATGATGTCGAAGAGGAAATTCAGCACGTTGGCGGCGACCATCGCCACGAGCATCGGCCGCGTGACGCCGTGCGCCTGCAGGTAGGCGCGGATCGCCAGAAACATGAGGAACGGCGCGAGGCCGATGACGCGGATCAGCAGAAACGTCGTCGCCGGCGCGACGAGCTCCGGCTTCACGCCGGCGTATGGAATGCCGAATGACGCGGCGACGAGAAACAGCGTCAGCACCGCGCTGACGATCAGCGACAGCCAAACGCCCTGCCACAGGACGCGGCGCGCGCGCAGGCGGTCTCCGGCGCCGATGGCCTGCGAGATCAGCGGATCGAGGCCGGCCACGACGCCCATTCCGGCGATGGTGAAGGCGAAGAAGATCGCGTTGCCGAGTCCCGACGCCGCGAGCTCGCGCGCGCCGAGGCGGCCGAGCACTGCCACGTCGACGAGACCCATGAGCTGCGTGCCCGCCTGCGCCGCCGTCACCGGCAGCGCGAGGCGGAATAGCTCACGCAATTCGTGCTTATAGTCGGCGGCGCGCATGGAGCGCGCGATTGTACTGGTAACATGTAAGTTGCCATGAGGGCGGATGTAATTCAGGGGTTCTTTCCGCAAGGCCTCCCGCGGTTCGACCGTCAGCCGGCCCCATCGTCGTGGGTGCAGCAGGCCATCGCCCGGCCCGCGCAAATCGTTCAACGCCATGCCGCGCCATCGCGCGTACCGCAGCCGGTTCCGCGCGCGGCGTCGAGCGCCGTGCTCGTGCCGCCGAACTTTGCGGGCCGCCCCACCGGCGCGGGACAGCCGCTGCACGCGCACGTCCGCCAGAAAATGGAGGCCTTATTCGGCGCGAGCTTCGCCGACGTGCGCGTCCACGTCGGTCCGCATGTCGTCTCGATCGGCGCGCTCGCCTTCACGCAAGGTGCGGACGTCCATTTCGCGCCCGGCCAGTACAATCCCTTCACACCCCGCGGTCATCATCTCCTCGCACACGAGCTGACTCACGTCGTGCAGCAGCGCAGCGGCCGGGTCCGGAATCCGTTCCACACCGGCGTGGCCATCGTCAACGACCGTTTCTTCGAGGCGGAGGCCGAGCGGATGGGCATCCGCGCCGCCATCGCGCCGCGTCTTCCGATCATCCAGCGTGCCATGGAAGCCGCTGAAGACGTCGAAGACTTTGTCGACGACGACGAAGACCAGGAGGTCGCAGTTCCGGACGGGCTCGACAGCCGCGCGCTGTTCCGGGTCATGCCCGAGCATGAGTGGCATCAGATGCAGGGGCATGCCAATCAGCCCTGCTCGGGCGGGCACTTCTGGTCGTCGACCGAGGTGTATGTGCGCAAGTATTTCGGGAAGGTCGACACGACGTCGAACATCTTCATCAAGATCCCGTTGACATGCACGGTGCTCGACCTTCTCAAAGCTACCGCGGCGAAGAAGAAGCTGCATCCCCACAACTTCGGGAAGGCCTGGAAGCAGCTCTTCGGCAAAGGCAAGGCCAGCAAGGGGAAGTCCGACATCTCGCTGAAGAACGACAACGGCACGGCCACGGTGACTTTCAATTTCGCGCCGGGCGGGTGTCCCGCCTACCTCGTGGCGATGATGGGCGCTCCCGAGCAACTCGTGATCTGAGCCGCCTCGCCTCGACCGCCGTTTTCAAGTAGGATTACACGCTTTTTGACGGTCGAGGACTCTTCATGCGTTATCTAGTCACCGGCGGGGCCGGTTTCATCGGATCGAATTTCATCCGTTTCCTCTTCAACAAATACGGCAGCGATGCGCAGGTCGTGAACCTCGACAAGCTCACGTATGCCGGCATCCGCGAGAACCTCGCGGAATACGAGGGACAGAAAAACTATCGCTTCGTGCAGGGCGACATCGCCAAGCCCGAGGATGTCGCGGAAGCGTACAAAGGCGTCGACGGCAGCGGTGTCGACGTCGTCGTGAATTTCGCGGCCGAGTCGCACGTCGACCGCTCGATCGACGACGCCGCGGAGTTCGTCGAGACCGACGTTCGCGGCGTGCTGGTGCTGCTCGAGCACGCGCGGCGCAACAAGCTCGAGCTGAAGCGCTTCGTCCAGATCTCCACCGATGAGGTCTACGGCTCGATCGAGAACGGCTCGTTCACCGAGACCGATCCGCTCAATCCGCGCAATCCCTATTCGGCGTCGAAGGCCGGCGGCGACCGCATGGCCTACGCGTACGCGCAGACGTACGGGATGCCGGTGATCGTCACGCGCGCGTCGAACAACTTCGGACCGTTCCAGTATCCGGAGAAGCTGATCCCGCTCTTCGTCACCAACGCGCTCGACGATCTGCCGCTGCCGCTGTACGGCGACGGCAAGAACATCCGCGACTGGTTGTTCGTCGGCGATCACTGCGCGGCGATCGACTTCCTGATCGAGCGCGGCGAGAACTCCGAGGTCTACAACATCGGCGGCGGGAACGAGCGCGAGAACCGCGAGATCACGCTGAAGATCCTCGAGCTGGTGAAGAAGCCGGAGTCGCTGATCAAGCCCGTCGGCGACCGCCAGGGCCACGACCGCCGCTACTCGCTCGACACCACCCGCCTCGAGCGCCTCGGCTTCAAGTGCGACACGAACTTCGACGCCGCACTCGAAGAGACCGTGAAGTGGTACATCGACAACGAGCCATGGTGGCGCGCCATCAAAGAGCGCAGCGCGGAGTACAAGGCGTTCTACGAGAAGCAGTACGCCAACCGGTAACGACTACTCAACGCAAGGCAGTTCCAGCCAGCGGCAAAGGGCGTTTTCAACCGTGCGCAGCTGTGTTGAATCCAACGTTCCGAGTCGTCGAATGGCAGGGACGAACCTTTGCGGCTAGCCCGAGGTCAACCAGCCAAATCTCGCCACGCCTTGGATACGTCACTCTCCCGATTCCCGCCGGTCGTACGCGAGGAAGACCTCATCCGCGGCCGAGAGCAGCTCGTCATCGTTGATGGCCGGATAGTCGAGATGGCGCGACAGCCGGATGAGCTCTGTGAGCACCGCTCTTTTCGAGGCGTCGGGCAGCGCGTCGAAGTCTTCGATGATGTGCTTGGCGTCAGCTGTCACGCTTCGATTCTACCGCTCCCACGCACTCCTTGATGTCCTCGATCAGTCTGCCGAGGTCGAAGGGTTTGGCGTGGATGCGGAAGACGGGGAGGTTGAAGCGTTTGAGGATCTCGGTCTCGGGGACGGCGGAGGCGATGATGGTGCAGCCCAGCTTTTCGGGGCAGCTGGCGTTCATGTGCTTGAGGACGCCGTAGCCGTCGATCTTGGGCATCATCAGGTCGAGCAGGATGACCGCGTAGTTGTTGGCGTCGATGCGCTGGATGGCTTCGGCGCCGTCGCGCGCGGTGTCGACGGCGAGGTTCTGGCGCTCGACGACTTTTGCGAGCATGGCCCGGATCGGGTCGTCATCGTCGACGACGAGCGCTCTCTTCTTTTCGGTCACGGCGGGTAATGATACATGGCGTCCGCGCGCGGCCGGCTCGCGCGCGGACGGGGAAGTCTCTTCCTCGCGTCAGGTCAGCGCCGCGAAGAGCGCGAACGGGGCGGCGATGAGCCCCACGACCACTGCGATCGCGATCACCACCGCCGCGAACGCGGCCACCAGCGCGAAGCCAACCGCCAGGAGCACCCCCAGCTTGACGACCACGAAGATCGCCAGCAACGGCAGCAGGAGGAGCTTGACCGGCAACAGCACGAGCTTCAGCGTGAACTTCACCATCGCGAACGCGGTGACGAACACGCCGACGACAAGGCCGCCGACGGCGAGCACTGCGAGTAATACCAGTAGCTCGAACATGGGTTGACCTCCCGTGTTGAACATACGGAGGCGCGAGGGGAGGGTTTTGCGACCGGAGCCTCCCAGTCTCCCAGTCTCCTAGGAGGCTAGGAGGCTAGGAGGCTAGGAGGCTAGGAGGCCAGGAGACTCGCATCTCTCCGACGTACACCGACTGCGGTCGAATGATCCTCCCCACCCGCCTCTGCTCAGCGCAGTGCGCCATCCACCCGACGACGCGGCTGATGGCGAACGTCGGCGTAAACAACGGCACTTCGAGGCCGAGGCCGTGGAGGAGGAGGGCGGTGTAGAACTCGACGTTGGTCTGGAGGCCGCGGCCGGGCTTGTACTCCTCGAGGAGGCGCAGCGCGGTGGCCTCGACGCTGCGGGCGAGGTTGTAGAGGTGCATGTCGCCGGCGCGCGCGAACATCCGCTCGGCGGCGGCGGCCAGGACGTCGGCGCGCGGGTCGCGCACCTTGTAGACGCGATGGCCGAAGCCCATGAGGCGCTCGCCCGACTCGATCTTCCGGCGCAGCACCTCCTCGGCGCGCGACGCGTCGCCGATCTCGAACACCATGTCCAGGGCCGGTCCGGGCGCGCCGCCGTGCAGCGGTCCCTTGAGGGCGCCGATCGCGCCGGTGACCGCGGAGACGAGATCGGAGCCGGTCGAGGCGATCACGCGCGCGGTGAACGTCGACGCGTTGAGGCCGTGATCGACGACCGTGTTGAGGTACGTCTCCAGCCCGCGCACCAGCTCCGGATGCGGCTCGGCGCCGGTGAGCATGTAGAGATAGTTCGCCGCGTATCCGAGGTCGGCGCGCGGCGCGAGCGGCTCCTGTCCGTGCAGCAGGCGCCAGTACGCCGCGACGATCGCCGGAAACGCGCCCGGCAGTTCCTCCTCGCGCAGCGTCCCCGCCGCCATCCGCAACGCGTCCATCACCTCCACGCCCTGCGGCACAATGCTGCGCAGCAGCATCTCGGAGTGCGGCGGCAAGGCCGCCGCTCTCACCGAGCAGGCAAAGCCTGCGGCCTCAAACAGCAGCGAAGCCACCTCTTCGAACGCCGCCGACGGCGCCAGCTCCTCCACGCGATAGCCGGCGATCACCAGCTCGCCGCGCTCGCCGTCGACCATGCTCAGCCGCGTTTCCGCGGCCACGATTCCCTCGAGTCCGTTGTGCACCTTCATGGTCCACAACGTAGGTGTCGTTGACATCGATGTCAACATTGATTATAGAATCAACGTATATGGCTGTCTGGCTGGACGCGAACGCGGCGACGAAGCTCCTCGGGGTGAGCCGGGCCACGCTCTACGCGTACGTCAGCCGCGGCTTCATCCGCTCCGAGGCCGTGCCTGGGAAGCCAAGGCTGAAGCGGTATGCGCGGGAGGACGTGGAGCGTCTGCGGATGCGCGCGGAAGAGCGGCGCAATCCGGAGAAGGCGGCCGCGCACGCGCTGCGCTGGGGCGTGCCGATCCTGGAGTCGTCGATCACGCTCATCACCGACGGGAGGCTGTACTACCGCGGTCACGATGTCGCGGAGCTCGCGCGGGAACGGACGATCGAAGAAGTGGTCTCGCTGGTCTGGACCGGTGCCTTCGACGCCGACATCTTCGACACGCCGCTGCACGTCGTGGCCGGCGGCGCGGCCACGAACGATCTGCCGTTCATCAACCGCGCGCAATCGATCCTGCCGCTGGTCGCGGCGCGCGATCCGCTGGCGTTCGACCTCCGACCGCGCGCGGTCGCACAGACCGGCTGGCGCATCCTCAATCTCCTCACCAGCGTCGCCGCCGCGACGCGCGAGCTCGAGCCGACGATCGACGAGACGCTGGCCATGGCGTGGGCGCCGCGCGGGAAACATGCCGCACAGCTGATCCGCGCCGCGCTGATCCTCTGCGCGGACCACGAGCTGAACGTCTCCGCGTTCACCGCGCGCTGCATCGCCTCGGCATCGTCGAATCCGTATGCCGCGGTTCTCGGCGGACTGGCGGCGCTGGAAGGCGCGAAGCACGGCGGTGCGACCGTGCGCGTCGAGGCGCTGTTCGACGATCTGCGCCGTTCGCGCGATCTCAACGGAGTCCTCTCGCAACGCCTCCGCCGCGGCGAGCGCATCGAAGGCTTCGGCCACCCGCTCTATCCCGCCGGCGATCCGCGAGCGAAGCTGATCTTCGCGCTCCTCGAAGAGCGCTGCGCGAAGTCGAGAGAGCTGGCCTTCGCCGACGCGCTCTCCACCGCCGCCCAGCGCGTGCTCGGCGAGAAGCCGACCGTCGACTTCGCGCTTGTCGCCCTCGCCCGCGTCGCCGGGCTGCCGCCGGGAAGCGCGCTCACGCTGTTCGCGATCGGCCGCACGATCGGCTGGATCGCGCACGCGATCGAGCAGTACGCGCAGGACGCGATGATCCGGCCGCGCGCGCGATATGTGGGGGAGAAGCCGGCGGGCTAAAGCCCGCCGCTCCACTTACATTCGGGCCCTACATTCGAGCGACGTTGTCGAAGTACTTTACGAAGGCGACGATTCCGCCCGAGGCCTGCGTCCAGTCGAAGTTTTCGTTGGGGGCGTGGTAGCCGTGCTCGGGGAGGGAGAGGCCGAGGAACATGACCGGCGTTTTCAGCACCTTCTCCATCGACACGACCGCGCCGATCGAGCCGCCTTCGCGGACGAAGACCGGCTCGCGGCCGAAGGCGAACTTCATCGCGTCACGGATGGCGTCGGCGAGCGGGCCGGTGGTCGGCGCGCGGTACGGATACATCGAGTTCTCGATCTCGACCTTCACGTCGGGGTTTCGCTGCTTCACGAACTCGCGCACGATCTTCTGGATCTTCTTCGGGTCCTGATTCGGCACGAGCCGGAACGAGAGCTTCACCTCGGCGCTCGGCGGGATGACGGTCTTGATTCCGGGTCCGGTGTAGCCGCCGACGAGGCCGTGGACCTCCATGGTCGGCATGGCCCAGATGCGTTTCATCACCTCGACCGGATCCTCGGTGCGGATCGACTTGAAGAGATGATCTTTCTTGAACTGCTTGACCGAGAATCCGGAGTTGCGGAAGTCGGCGAGCTCGCGGCGGTCGGGCGGCACGACGTCGTCGTAGAAGCCCTTCATCTTCACCTTGCCGCTCCTCGCGTCGTACATCTCGGAGACCAGCTGCATCAGCTCGCCGATGGGATTGCGCGCCGCGCCGCCGGTGACGCCGGAGTGCTGATCGGTCGCGCCGGTCTGCAGCGACAGTGTGATGCCCTGCAGTCCGCGCAGGCCCGCGGGCGCGGCCGGCTGCTGGCGCGAGACCCAGATCGTGTCGGAGACGAGCACGTGACCGGTGGCGAGCTCCTTCGCGTGCGCCTTGATCCCGCTCTCGAAGTTCGGTGAGCCGATTTCTTCCTCGAGCTCCCACAGCACGTTGAGGTTGACGGCGACGTTGGCCTCGCGCGCGGCGAGGATGCCCCAGAGCGCGCTGAGCGCGGGACCCTTGTCGTCGGTGGTGCCGCGGCCGAAGTAGCGGTCGCCTTTTTTCGTGAAGACGAAGGGATCGGTGTTCCACGGCTCGGTGTCACGCGACGCGGGTTGCACGTCCATGTGGTTGTAGATCGTGACGGTCGGAAGATTCGCTCCGGCGGTGAACTGCCCGTGAATCAGCGGGTTGCCGTCGGTCTCGATGATCTTCGCCTCACCGCCGAAATCGCGGATGAGTTGCGCGGCGGCGTCGGCGCAGCGGCGGATCTCGTTCTTACGCTCTTCCTCGGCGGAAACCGAGGGGATCTCGACGAACGTCTTGAGGGTGTCTTCGAAGCGCGCGCGCTGGCTGCTGGCCCAGGCGGCGAGGGCTTTTTTCTCTACTTTCATGGCGGCGCGAATCCTACCACCCGACAGCCGCGCCGCCACGCCTCGGATCGGACGCGCCGAGCCGCATGCCGTTCACGGGATCGATCATCACGCCGTGCGCGTCGCCGATCGAATCCGAGTCGCTGAAGCCCGGCTTCTCCCGGAACTTGTGACCCATCCGCTCGAGCGTTTTCCACGTGTCGGTCTGCAGGTCGAGCGCTTCCCAGAAGATGTGATCCGGGAGCCACTGATGATGAAACCGCGGCGCGTCGATGGCCTGCTGGAGGGTCATGCCGAAGTCGATCACGTTGACGATCACGTGCAGCACGGTGTTGATGATCGTCGGGCCGCCGGGGCTGCCGATCGCGAAGAAGACCTTGCCGTCCTTCATCACGATCGTCGGCGTCATCGACGACAGCGGCCGCTTCTTCGGCGCGATCGCGTTGGCCTCGCCCTGGATCAGCTCGTAGTCGTTCGGCACGCCGGGGCGCGACGCGAAGTCATCCATCTCGTTGTTGAGCAGAAAGCCGCCGCCGCGCACGGTGACGCCGGAGCCGTAGCTGTCGTTGAGCGTGTAGGTCGTCGAGGCGACGTTGCCGTCCTGATCGATGATGGAGTAGTGCGTGGTCTCCGTCGGCTCCGGTTTTCCGGCCGGCGTGCCCTTGCTCGTCGACGCGTGTTCGGGGTCGATGCTCTTGCGGCGCTCGTCGGCGTAGGCGCGCGAGACCAGCGCGTCGACGGGGACGTTCCTGACGAAGTCGGTGTCGCCGAGGAACTCGGCGCGGTCGGCAAAGGCGCGTCGCATCACCTCGACGGTGGTGTGGACGTGCTGCGACGAATGCCAGCCCATCGCCTTGAGGTCGTAGGGCTCGAGCATGTTCAGCATCTCGATGAGCGCGATGCCGCCCGACGAGGGCGGCGGCATGGTGAGGATCTCGTAGCCGCGGTACGTGCCGCGCAGCGGCTTGCGGAGCGTCGGCTCGTAGGTGCGGAGGTCTTCGCGCGTGATGATCCCCTGGTGGCCTTTCATCGCCTCGACGATGAGCCGCGCGGTTTCGCCTTCATAGAAGTCGCGCGGGTTGTCGCGGATGCGCGCGAGCGTCGCCGCGAGCTCGGGCTGGATGAAGATCTCGCCGAGCTCGTAGTAGCGGCCGTTGCGCTGGTAGATGCGCCGGCTGTCGTCGAACGGCTGCATCTTCTCGATGGTGCTCTTCCAGCTGAGGCTCCGCGCGAGGTGATAGCTGACCTCGAATCCCTCCGCGGCCAGCTTGCGCGCGGGCTCGACGAGCTCCGCCCACTTCAGCTTCCCGTAGCGTTTGTGCGCGAGCGCGAGTCCGGCGACGGTTCCCGGAACCGCCACGGCTTTGTAACCTTGCGTCGAGAGGCCTTTGATGACGTTGCCCTGGGCGTCGAGATACATGTCGCGCGTCGCCGCCAGCGGCGCGCGCTCGCGGTAGTCGATCGCCTCGGAGGTCCCGTCCGCGAGGCGGACGAGCATGAAGCCGCCGCCGCCGAGGTTGCCGGCCGACGGCCAGGTGACGGCGAGCGCAAACCCCATCGCCACAGCGGCATCGACGGCATTGCCTCCCTTTTTCATCACGTCGGCGCCGATGCGCGACGCGATCTCCGAGGTCGAGGCCGCCATCGCGTGGCGGGCGCGTGCGGGCTCGCGGGAGGCGGCGCAGAGAGGAAGGGTGAGAAAAAGAAGGAATGCAGCAGTCTTTTTCATGAGCTCGAAGTGTATGCGACCTTTTCCGCTCTATCGTTTGGCATATTGCATCCTGGCCTGAAGCCGTTTACATTCATGTCGGGCCCGAGTCCAACAATAACAAGTCGGAGGTTCTCCCATGGCGAATGCTTTTCCGTCTGCCCGCACCCGTCAGCCGTGGAACATGCAGGAGCGGCGTCAGAGCCGCCGCATGCGGCTGGTCATCGGTCTGCCGGTGCGCGTCGGGAGACGGGACGGAACCCTGGTGGAGATCAGCCGCGGCGGCGCGCGGGTGCGCCATGTGATCGCGGTGAAGGCCGACTCCGAAGTGACGCTGACCTTCGATAGCAACGGAGATCATTTCACCGCGAACGGGACCGTGCTTTCGTCGCGCGTGGTCGGCCTCGGCACCGGCGAGGGCGGCGCGACGATGTTCGAGACGATCATTCGTTACACGCAGATCTCGGCCGAATCGCTGGCGATCGTCGAGCAGATGCTCGGTCCCGAGCCCTGATGGTTACGCTCTTCGCCGAACGCCGGCGCGTGCAGCGCGTCAAGCTCCTCGAGCCGCTTCGCGGCACGGCCGGCGGCAAGCGCGTGTTCGTGATCGACGTCGCCATCCGCGGCGTCCGCATCGCCCACCAGGAGACCCTCGGCATTTCGGGCACGGACCTCATGCTCGAGGCCGAGTGGGATGGCCGCACGATCGTCCTGCAATGCCGCATCGAGCGGACGAAGGTGCATCGCATCGCCGAGAACGCGACGGCGAAGACGCTCTATCACTCCGGCCTGACCATCCGCGATGCGGACGATGAGTCGCTGGCGGTGCTGCGCGACCTGATTCACGTGCATGTCGTGCGCGCGCTCGACGAGCAGAAGGCGAACGCACGCGGGATTCCGCCGATCGCGGCGCAGTCGACGCACGCCGCGCAGCCGACGCATTACACCCGGCACGAGATGATCGGAAGCCGCTGGCGGGAGACCGATACGACCGATCCGTCGCAGCCGCCGAACGGGTTCACGGTCTCGGCGAGCCATTCGCCCGAGGAAGTGAGCATGCTGCGGACGGCCTTCGAGCATGCCGACAAGGCCTCCGGCGGACACGAGCTGATCCGCCGGCTCGCGAAACTGAGCATCTCGCCGGCGGAGGGCATTCCATCGCGGCGGTTCATGCCGTAATATCGCGATGGGTCGCATTCCAGCCATGGGCCGCATTCCAATGAAAGACAAGGTCAGCCTCAACGCCGTTCGACGTAGCAGCCGCTTTCGCGTTCCCATCAGCCGTACGGTGAAGATCGGCCTGAAGGAAGGGACGCTCGTCGACGTCAGCAGCGCGAATGCGTTCGTGACGCATCCGGGCGCGCTGAAAGTGGGCTCCGAGGTGACGATGACGTTCGATTACACCGGCCGCAAGTTCCTCGGGCGGCTGCGCGTCGGCTCGTGCGGGGTGGTGGGACGCGTGCCGGACAGCGGCGAGACGCTGTACGCGTCGCGGCTCTACTTCACCGACCTGTCCGAAGAGTCGCAGCAGATCATCGAAGACATCCTGACCGCGACCACCGAGGGCTGATCTTGTGGAGCGGCGGGCTTTAGCCCGCCGATTGTTCGCGAGATCGTCGGCGGGCTGAAGCCCGCCGCTCCACAGGCACGTTAGCTCCGGTAGTCCGCGTTGAGGCTTACGTAGTCGTGTCCGAGGTCGCTCGAGAGGACGACCGCGCGGGCAGTGCCGCCGCCGAGGTCGACGCGCAGCGGAACGCGCTCGCGCGCGAAGACGCGGGCGGCGTCTTTTTCGCGGTAGGCGACGGGCTGGCCGTCGCGGACGAGCGCGATCGGGCCGGCGGTGAGCGAGACGCGTTTGACGGAGAAGCGCGCGCCGCTGCGGCCGACGGCGGCCAGGATGCGTCCCCAGTTCGGGTCGCCGCCGTGCAGCGCGGTCTTCACCAGAGGCGAGGTCGCAATCGCGTGCGCGGCGAGCTTTGCGTCGCGCTCCGTGCGTGCGCCGGTGACTTCCAACTCCATCACGCGGATCGCGCCTTCGCCGTCGCGGACGATCATCCACGCGAGCTGGCGGCAGACGGCGTCGAGTGCGCGCTGAAAGTCGTGGAGATCGGCGCGTGACTCGTTGCCGAGCTTTCCTGACGCGAGGAGCAGTACGCAGTCGTTGGTCGAGGTATCGCCGTCGACGGAGATGGCGTTGAAGCTCTGATCGACGGAGCGGAGCAGCGCGCGCTGCAGCACGGCGGGGGAGAGGTTCGCGTCGGTCATCACGAACGCCAGCATCGTGGCCATGTTCGGATGGATCATGCCCGCGCCCTTGGCGACGCCGACCAGGCGCCCGCGCTTGCCGCCGAGGGTGAACGTCGCCTGCGCGACTTTCGGGCCGACGTCGGTGGTGAGGATCGCGTGCGAGAGCGCGTCGATGCCGCCGGAGGAGAGGCGGTTGATGGAGTCGGGAAGCGACTCGATGACTTTCTTGTCGGGCAGCACCACGCCGATCACGCCGGTCGAGGCCAGGAAGATCTCGTTCTCATCGCAGCGCAGCAGCTCGGCGGTTCGCGTGCGCACGCGTTTCGCGGCGTCGAGTCCGGCCTTGCCGGTGACCGCGTTCGCGCAGCCGGCGTTGACGACGACCGCCTTCACGCGCCCGCCGCTCTTCTTGAGCGCGGACTTCGAGAGCACGACCGGCGCGGCTTGGAACCTGTTGCGCGTGAACACGGCCGCCGCGGACGCGCCGCTCTCGGCGACGATCATGCCGAGGTCGGGGCGCTTCTTGCGGATGCCCGCGCGCACGCCGGAGGCGAGAAAGCCCCTGGGCAGTTTCAACCCAGGGCCTCCAGCGCCGCCTTCGCGGCCTCGCGCACGCGGTCGGGAGCGGTGCCGCCGAAGACGTTCTTCTTGGCGAGCACGGTGTTGAGATCCGACGAATGCCGTCCTTCGCGCGACACGATCTCGTGCGCCTCGCGGAACGGAATGCCCTTCGCCGCGAGCTCGTCGGCGGCGTCGGTGGCAAGCAGCAGCGGACTGCCGGCCGCGCCGCGCATGCAATCGCGGTTCAGCTTCAGCGTGCCGAGGAGCGCGGCCAGCGCGGGGAGGAGAATCGCCAGCAGCGCGCGCGTGCGGAAGAGCGGCTCTTTGTCGAGCTGCAGGTCCTTGTTGTACGCGAGCGGCAGTCCCTTGAGCAGCGCCAGGAAGCCGGTCACCTCGCCGATCGAGCGCGCCGCGTAGCCGCGCGTCAGCTCCAGCACGTCGGGATTCTTCTTCTGGGGCATGCGCGAGGAGCCGGTCGCTAGCGCGTCGGGGAGCTCGGCGTATCCCGCTTCATCGCTGGTGAAGAAGATCAGGTCTTCCGCGAGGCGGGAGAGGTGCGAGAGCAGCAGCGACGACGCGAAGAGATACTCCGCGCCGAGGTCGCGGTCGGAGACGGCGTCGAGCGAGTTCGCGGTCGCGCGCGCGAAGCCGAGCGACTTCGCGAGGCGGTCGCGGTCGATGTTCAGCGGCGTGCCGGCCAGCGCGGCGGAGCCGAGCGGGCATTCGTCGCCGCGCGCCTTCGCGTCGCGGATGCGCGACAGATCGCGCCGCAGCATCTCGGCGTAGGCGAGGCACCAGTGGCCGAACGTGACCGGCTCGGCCTGTTTGAGATGTGTGTAGCCGGGCATCGGCGTTGCGGCTTCGACGAGTGCGCGCTGCGCGAGCACGCGCGCGAGGCCGGTCACCAGCGCGTCGAAGTCGTCGCAGGCCTTCTTCAGCCAGAGCCGGAGATCGGTCGCGACCTGGTCGTTGCGCGAGCGTCCGGTGTGCAGCTTTCCGGAGAGCGCGCCGAGCTTCTCGCGCAGCTTCGACTCCACGAACGAATGCACGTCCTCGTACTCGCCTTCGCCGAGCGTCAGCGTCTTGAGGCAGTCGACGAGCTGCTGCACCTCGTCGGAGGTCAGCACGCCCGCATTTCCCAGCTCCGCCGCCCAGGCGATCGAGCCTTCCACGTCTTCCGCGAGGAGCTCGCGGTCGAAGGAGAAGGAGTCGTTGAGCGCCCGGAGGAGAGCGGACGGCCCTTCGCTGAAGCGGCCGCCCCACATCGTCATTTAACCCACCCCTTCGCGCCGCTCAGCGCCGGCTCGATGTCCATCGGCGAGATGCGCTTGCGGCCGCGGAGCTGGAGGCCGTAGAGGCGGATGAAGCCGGCGGAGTCGGTGACGTCGTAACCGGTCATGTCGAACGAGGCGAGGTTCTGCTGGTAGAGCGAGCAGGGCGACTTCCGCCCGACGACCATCGCGTTGCCTTTGTAGAGCTTCAGCGTCACCGTGCCGGTGACGTTCTCGCCGAGCACGTTCACGAAGGCGTCGTAGGCCTCGCGCAGCGGCGAGAACCACTGGCCGTTGTAGACCAGCTCCGCGTAGCGCGTGGCCATGCGCTCCTTCTCGTGCGCGCTGTCGCGGTCGAGCGTGATCGACTCGAGCGCCTTGAGCGCGGTGACGAGCAGCGTGCCGCCCGGCGTCTCGTAGACGCCGCGCGACTTGATACCGATCAGGCGGTTCTCGACGAGGTCGCAGCGGCCGACGCCGTGGCGTCCGCCGATCTCGTTGAGCGCCTGCACCAGCTTCGCCGGCGAGAGCTTCGTGCCGTTGACCGTGACCGGAATCCCTTCCTCGAAGCCGATGGTCACGTTCTCCGGAGCGTCGGGCGCGTCCTGCGGATCGACGGTCAGCTTGAACATCGACGCCTCCGGCTCGAACGCCGGATCCTCGAGCGGGCCGCCCTCGTGCGAGAGATGCCAGAGGTTGCGGTCGCGCGAGTACGGGTCCTTCTTCGTCACCGGCACGGGGATGCCGCGCGCGGAGGCGTAGTCGATGGCGTCTTCGCGCGAGACGATGTCCCACTCGCGCCACGGCGCGACGATCTTGAGCTCCGGCGCGAGCGCCTGGTAGGCGAGCTCGAAGCGCACCTGGTCGTTGCCCTTGCCGGTGCAGCCGTGCGCGAGCGCGTCGCAGCCGGTGGCCAGCGCGATCTCGACCTGCTTGCGCGCGATCAGCGGCCGTGCGGTCGAGGTGCCGAGGAGGTAGTCGCGCTCGTAGATCGCTCCCGCCTTGAGCACGGGGAAGAGATAGTCGGCCGCGAATTCTTCCTTCGCGTCGACGAGATGGAAGTCGCACGCGCCGGTGCTGTACGCCTTCTGCGCGAGCCCGGCCGTCTCTTCGGCCTGGCCGACGTCGACGGCGACCGCGACCACGTCGCAGTCGTAGTTTTCCTTCAGCCAGCTGATGATGATGGAGGTGTCGAGACCTCCCGAATACGCCAGTGCGACTTTTTTCACGCTGCTTTCTCCTTGGTGACGTTGAGCACGTGCGCGAGCGTGTCGAGGAATTCGCTCAGCGCTTTTTTCGGAACGATGTACGGCGGCAACAGGCGCAGCACTTTCTCGCGCGCGGTGCCGACGACGAAGCCGGCCTGCAGCAGCTCGCGCGCGACCGGCGCGGCGGGGCGGTCGAGCTCGATGCCCCACATCAGGCCCGAGCCGCGGACTTCGACGACCGGCAGTTTCTTCAGCTCGGTCTCGAACCACGCACCGAGCGCGTTGATCTGCGGCAGCAGGCGCTCGGTCTCTTCGAGCACGACCGCGCCGAGCCGGCAGGCGATCGGGTTGCCGCCGAACGTGGTGCCGTGATGTCCCGGCTTCACGACGCCTTCGAGCGCGGCGCCGGTGAGCACCGCGCCGAGCGGCAGTCCGCCGCCGAGGGGCTTCGCCAGCGTGACGATGTCCGGGACGATGCCGCTCTTCTGGAACGCGAACATGAAGCCGGTGCGCCCGAGGCCGCACTGGATCTCGTCCAGCACCAGGAGCGCGCCCATCTTGTCGGCGATGCGCCGCGCGGCGATCAGGTAGTCGTCGGTCAGCGGGATGACCCCGCCCTCGCCCATGACCGGCTCGAGGAAGATCGCCGCGGTGTCCGCGTCGACCGCCGCCTCGAGCGCGGCGATGTCGTTCGGCGCGACGAAGCTCACGCCCGGCACGAGCGGCGCGAACGGCTCGCGATAGGCGTCGTGTCCGGTCAGCGAGAGCGCGCCGAGCGTGCGGCCGTGAAAGCTCTCCTGCAGCGCCACGAGCTTGGTCTTTTTGGTCGCCAGCCGCGCGAACTTCAGCGCCGCCTCGTTGGCCTCCGTGCCGCTGTTGCAGAAGAACGCGCGCACGAGCCCCGAGGCGCGCACGAGCTTCTCGCCGAGGATGCCCTGCGCGGGGTGATAGTAGAGATTGGAGACGTGCATCAGCGTCGACGACGCCTCGCGCAGCGTCTTCTGCAGGCGCGGATGCCTGTGTCCGAGCACGTTCACGGCGATGCCGCCGAGGAGGTCCCAGTAGAGGCGGCCGTCCGCGTCGGCGAGGCGCGCGCCTTTGCCATCGCGCGGATGGAACGGCGTGCGCGCGTATGTCTTCACGAGAAACGCGTCTTCACGCGCTTCGACCGCGGCGGGCGATTCGTCATGCAGCAACAAGGTGAGTTCCTCCGTTTTCTCCGATCTCGATGGCTCCCACTCCCGCCCGCAGCGCGCTCAGCGCCGCCTGCAGCTTTGGCTTCATGCCGCCGGTGACGCTTTCGAGGAACGTCTCCGCCTCGTTCGCGCGCAGCACCGGCACGACCGCGCCGTTCGCGTCGAGGAATCCGGCGACGTCGGTGATGAAGCGCAGCGACTTGGCCTGCAGCGCCACGGCGAGCGCCGAGGCCGCGCTGTCGGCGTTCACGTTCAGCAGTGCGCCGTCGACGCTCTGGGCGATCGACGACACCACCGGCAGGATGCCGTACTGCAGCATCGCCTTGACCAGCGTGCAGTTCGCGCCGGTGACCCGGCCGACGTGGCCGAGCTCGACGCCGTCGATCGGCGGATGCTGCGCCGCGATGAGCGTGGCGTCGCTGCCGGAGATTCCGGCCGCGCGGACGCCGAGCTTCGTCAGCTCGCTGACCAGCATCTTGTTGACCGTCCCGCCGAGGACCGAGACCACGACCTCGAGCGTCGCATCGTCGGTGATCCGCAGGCCGGCGTGCGTTTTCTTCGCGATTCCGAGCTTCGCCAGCATCGCGTCGATGTGCTTTCCGCCGCCGTGCACGAGCACCACGTTCTCGCCGGAGTTCCAGCGCGCGACGATCTGCCGCAGCGCGGCGTCGCGGCGCCGCGGGTCGTCGAGCAGCGACCCTCCGAGCTTGATGACCGTCGTCACTGGAGGCCCTCCGTCTCCGGATATCCGCACATCCGGTTGAAGTTCTGCACCGCCTGCGAGGCGGCGCCCTTGAGCAGGTTGTCGATGACCGAGACGATGACCGCGCGCCGGCCGCCATGGACGACCTGGAAGCCGATCTCTGCGAATGGCGTGTTCACGACGCTCTTGAGCTCCGGCATCTGGCCGGGCGGGAGCACGCGCACCAGCGGCGAGTTGCCGTAGGCGTCGGCGTAGATCGCGGCGAGGTCGTCGTTCGACATCGGCTCGATGAAGGCCACGTGCATCGTCGAGTAGATCCCGCGGTCGGTCGGCAGGAGGTGCGGCACGAAGACGAACGCGGTCCGCTCGCCGAGATGGAGGCCCTGCCGGATCTCCGGCTCGTGCTTGTGATGGCCGATTCCGTAGGCCTTGAAGTTGCCGAAAAGCTCGGTGAATGAATATGCGACGTCGGCTTTCTTGCCGGCGCCGGAGACGCCGCTCTTGGAGTCGACGATGACCGGCTGGGTGCGGTCGATCTGGTAGGTGAGCGGCCGCAGCGCGAGCAGGATCGAGGTCGGATAGCAGCCGGGATTGGCGACGAGCCGCGCCTTCGACAGCTCGCCGTTGCAGAGCTCCGTGAGGCCGTAGACGGCTTCGCCGAGGAGCTGCGGGCGCGGGTGCTCGAAGCCGTACCACGACGGATAGAGCGACGGCTCGCCGAGGCGGAACGCGCCGGAGAGGTCGATGACCCGGATCCCGAGGTCGACGAGCTGCGGCGCGACGTCGGCGGAGACCTCGTTCGGCGTCGCCAGGAACGCGACGTCGGGCTTGGCCTCGACCAGCGCGTCGACGGAAAACGTCTCGCTGGAGAACTTGGCCACGATCTCCGCGCCGGAGTGGCGCGCAAGGATCTTCACCAGCTCGGCGCCGGAGTAGCCGGTGGCGCCCGCGACGGCGACGCGCGTCTTCGCGGTCCTGGGGGCGTCTGCGGGTGTTACACGAATCGCGTGTTCTACGTTTTTCATGGTCGGGCTCCGAAAGGTCCCCGCGCTATGCGCGCGTACGGCGGCGTTCCGGTGTCAAACCGGCGCTCGCGTGAATGCGCCGCGCGAAATTCGACGCAGCTGCTGCGGTGCGGAGGGCGACGAAGATCGTGTCGTCGCCGCCGATGGTGCCGAGGACGTCGTCCAGGGGCGTGGTGTCGATGGCGCTGGCCAGCGGCTGGGCCGTGGCGACCGGCGTCTTGATGACCACCATGTTTCCCGCGGCCTCGGCGAAGACGACCGAGTCGCGGAAGAGCTGGTCGAGGCGATGCTCGCGCGACTCGCGAGGGGTGAACGCCGCGACGGGCGCCATGGAGATGGCGTCCGGCTCGACGTAGCCGGCCGGCGTCTTGACCAGGCCGAGCTCGCGCAGGTCGCGCGAGAGCGTCGGCTGGGTGACGCGGAAGCCGTGGCGGCGCAGCTCGGCCATCAGCTCGTCCTGGGAGTGGACGGGCGTGGAGCGCACGATACGGAGGATTTCCTCCCGCCTGCGCAGCGCGTCGCCATGTGCATGAATATTCATCATCTCGAATCTTTATGCACTAACCGGACGATGTCAACATCTATTTCGCGCGCGAGGAACACGATTTGCACGACCGTCATGGCGTTCAGGAGGCCAGCCCCATGTCCCGAGTCGAACGCACCGAGACCCCCACCGACCGCCGCGGCTCCGAGCAGCTCCGCCAGGCCCAGCGCACCCGAATGAACCGCCGCGCCGACGCTCCCGGCCGTACGCCCGGGAAGGCGGAGGGGGAGGAGGGGGATGTGGAGGAGGCGTTGAGGCACCAGCAGGAGTGACTAAACGTCAATCCCTACGGACCGCATCAACTCGAGCGCATTGCTCTTCGTGACCACCCCATCCCTCATCCGATAATCAAACACCACCCGCCCCTCTTCGATCCGATCCTCGAAGTGGACGTTCGCGGCCTTCGGGGCGAGCTCGGCGGCGATCTGGGCGAGGGCGAGGTCGTGGGTGGAGACCAGCCCGATCGCGCCGCGGTCCACCAGCGCCCGCACGATGGCCTCGGCGCCGATGCGGCGATCGTGGGAGTTCGTGCCGGCCAGCATCTCGTCGAGCAGGAACAGGAGCGGCCCGCGCTGCGACATCTCCAGGGTCTCGCGGATGCGCAGGATCTCGGCGTAGAAGCGCGAGGCGTTCTCCTGCAGGGAGTCGTGGATGCGGATCGAGGCGCCGATCGCCATCGGCGAGATCGTCAGCGAGCGCGCGCAGACCGGCGCGCCGGTCATGGCCAGTACGGCCGCGATTCCGGTACTGCGCAGCATCGTGCTCTTGCCGGACATGTTCGAGCCGCTGACGATGAGCAGCCGGAGTTTGTCGTCGAGTTTGAGGTCGTTGCTCACGCGGCGGCCGGCGGGGATCAGCGGATGTCCGAGCTCGCGCGCGTCGAAGAGCGGCGCCTGACCGGCGATCTCCGGCATCGCGAACTCCGGATGCTCGAACGCGAACGACGCCAGCGACGCCAGCGCCTCGCACTCGCCGACCGCTTCGAGCCAGCCGGCAACGCGTGAGCCGTGCAGGCGGCGCCAGCGCTCGATGGCGAAGGCGACGTTCGGCGTCCACATCAGGAGAGCCGCAATCGGAGCGAAGAACTGGTTGCGCCGCGCGTCGAGCAGCGCCACCCGCTTGCGCAGCCGCTCGATCTCCACATGCGCCCCTCCGATGCGTGCCGCCAGCGCGGCGAGCTTCTCGGAGACGAATGACTCGCGCTCGAGGCGAACCAGGATGCCGCCGAGGAGCGCCAGCGCGGGCTCGGCGCGCTCGACGCCGGTAATGATCTGTTCGACGCGCTCCTTCAGCCCGCGTGCGGCGAAGGCGATCACGAGCGAGATCGCGATGAGCGGCCACAGCGGGAACGAAGCCGGCTCATCGCGGAAGCGCGCGATCAGCGACGGAATCGTGAAGCCCACGATGATCACGGCAACCGCCGGAAGCACGATCGCCGCGATCCGCTCCGCGGTGGTCACTCTAACCGCCGGCGCCGCCGCCCAGGCGTCGAGCTTCGCGCTCTCCACCTCGCGCACGACCTCGGCCGCGCCGACGCTGAGGTCTTCGCGCAGCTCGACGTTGTCGCGCAGCTCCAGCACCGCCGCCTGCCGGGCGCGAATCTCGGTCGCGTCCATTGACGGCTCCTTCAGCCACGACGCCAGCCGCACGCGGCCGGCGCGAGTGATCGCGAGCGAGATCAGCTCGAACAGCGAGCCGTGTCCGAAGAGATCGAAGTCGCCCGCATACGGATGATGATCCTCGGCGAACTCCTCGCCGCCGTCGCCTTTGCCCTGCCACGTCCCGTCGATCCGCCCGAGCCCGCGCTCGTAAAACGCGGCGCCCGCGTCCAGCCGCTTCCGCGCGAGGATCACGCGTTCGTGCACGATCGCGAGCGCGATGAAGGCGAGGACCGCGGCGAGCGACAGCCACGCGCTGAAGTAGGCGAGACCGATCGCCGCGACGATCGCGCCGACCCGCGCCGCCGAGATCGTGACCTCGCGGCGGCGGAGCGCGGCGGCGGCGTTTTTGCGCTCGTCCAGGCGCCCGGCGTAGAGGTTCCGTGCAGTCACGGGGCGAGCCTATACTCTCCGCATGCAAGACATCGAGAGCTTGTTCGCCGATTACGCCGCCTACCACCAGACCAAAGGCAACAAGATGTACCACCGGCTGGGGATTCCGCTGATCGTGCTGACGCTGATCGGGATGCTGGTGCGGGTGAAGCTCTTCGACGCCGGCGGCGTGCGCGTCGATCTGGCGATGGTCATCATCGCGCTCTCGACGGTTTTCTATCTCGCCGAGGAGTGGCGGCTGGCGCTGGCGATGCTCGCGGTGTCGATCCTCTTTTACTTCGTCGGTGCCGCGATTCCGTTCTGGATCAACGTCGCGTTGTTCGTGCTCGGGTGGATCTTCCAGTTCATCGGGCACAGCGTGTACGAGAAGAAGAAGCCGGCGTTCATGCGGAACTTCGTGCACCTGCTCGTCGGTCCGCTCTGGATCCTCAACGACCTCATCCCCGTCGTGAAGGGCGCGCCGCAGACGCGCTGATGCACTCCGTCCTCGTCGTCGAAGACGATCCCGCCATTCGCCGCCTGGTGAGGATGGTGCTGATCCGCAACGGCTATCACGTCGAGGAGGCGGTCGACGGGCTGGAGGCCGTGCTGAAGCTCGGGCTCTGCGATTACGACGTGATCATCCTCGACCTGATGATGCCGCACCTCGACGGCTTCACGTTCATGCAGACCTTCAACGAGCACGATCCGAGTCGTTTGAGGAAGGTGATCGTGACCAGCGCGGCGTCGCCGGCGGTGATCCGCGAGCGGATGCACGGAACGCCGTTCAGCGTGCTGCCGAAGCCGTTCGACATCCACGCGCTGCTCGAGCGCGTGCGCAATTGCATCGACGCGCAGGTCGGGTAGCATTTCCGACAAATGCAGCCGTACGGGTCCGATCGCGTCCGCGTCGCGGGCGACAAGATCATTCTCTTCTCGCGCATCTCGAAGGGATGGCAGCCGCGCACGCCGCGCACGAACATGCGCTCCGAGCATCCCGGCACGGCGGTGTTGTGGGACGAGCAGTACTACGAAGTCGTGAACGCGGACGTGATGCAGGGCGGCGGTATCCGCTACGTGCTGGCCGCATGGCGCGACGAGCATGTGTTCCGCGCCTTCGTGAGCTACGACGACGCGAGCGAGGCGCGCATCGCCGCCGACTTCGACGCGGCGAAGGCACAGCGCAAATACGGGAAGGTCGTCTGGCTTTTCAGCGTCGTCCTCGGGCATCTGCCCGCGCCGATCCAGAACCGCCTCGCGAACGAATACGGCGTCCAGGCGTCGCGGATGACGCTGGTGTCGCTGATCCCCAGCGTCGTTCTCCTCGGCATCTGCGTCTGGCTCTACGCGGGAGCGCGCATGAAGATGGCGGCGTCGCCGGTGCCGGGCTGGCTGTGGGGGTTCGCGGTGCTGATGATCGGCGACTCGGGAGTGCGTTGGATGGTGGCGATGCTGCAGAACCGCCCGAACGGATCGTTGCCCGGGACGATCGTCTACTTCATCCTCTGGAAAATCGCGCCGCACAAGTTCCCATCGCCTACGATCGAGCGCGGGCGCGCGGTGTTCATGCTCCAGCCCGACGAAGAAACCGTGCGCCAGGACGCGCTGCACATGCGGGCGCCGCTGATCACGCTGCTCTCGCCGGCCGAACAGCAGCGCGTCGCCGAGCGTTACGACTTCGACTACCGCCGCCACGCCTACGTCCCCGCGATCATCCTCCTGGCCGGGGGGCTCATCGGCGTGATCACGCTGCTGCCGAAGCTGAGAGGCGACGGCGGCGTGAGCACGCTGATCTCCTTCGCCGTCGCCGCCGTCCTCGCGATCGAGCAGATCGTGCGCCTCTTCGCGCTCCGGGAACGCCCCGCCGGAAGCATCCTCGCACCGCTCGTGCGCCCGTTCGTCAGAAGCTATCTCTAGTGGAGCGGTGGGCTTTAGCCCGCCGAGCACTAGCGCAAAGTTCTGACGGCGGGCTAAAGCCCGCCGCTCCACAGGAGGGGGCACGCACTTCGCACCGCACTGTGCAGTGGTTCGAGCGGAGTTGGACGGCAGGCGTCGCGTCCTCATCGAGGCGGCGTCACCGGAAGTCGATGCCGGCGCGTTCCCGGCCAAGCGCGTGCAGGGAGACGTCGTTGCCGCCGAGGCCGACATCTTCGCGGACGGACACGACCTCATCTCGGCGGTCGTGCTGCATCGCCACGACAGCGAGAAGAAGTGGCGTGAGGTGCGGATGCGCCCGCTGCCCAACGATCGCTGGCGCGCCGAATTCACGGTCGAACAGCTCGGCTTTCACCGCTTCACCGTCGAGGCGTGGATCGACCATTTCCTGACGTGGCATCGCGATCTGAAGAAGCGCACTTCCGAGGAAGACCTGCGCGTGCAGTTACTCATCGGCGCGGAGCTCATTCGTGCCGCGGCCGCGCGGGCGGGAACGCGCGACAGGCGCAAGCTGGAAAGCTTTCTCGCCGCGATCGAAAGCGACGATCCGATCCCCGACAAAGTCGAGGACGTACGCAGCGAAGACCTGCTCGCGTTGATGTGGCGAAACGCGGAGCGGAAATTCGTCGCGCGCTACGAGCGCGAGCTGCTGATCGAAGTCGATCGTCCGCGCGCGGCGTTCAGCACCTGGTACGAGCTCTTCCCGCGCTCAGCCGGCACGTTCCGCGACGTCGAGGCCGAGCTGCCGCGCATCGCGAAGATGGGCTTCGACGTCCTCTACTTCCCACCCATCCACCCGATCGGCGTCACGTTCCGTAAGGGCAAGAACAACAAGGTGACGGCGGAGCAGGACGACGTCGGCAGTCCGTGGGCGATCGGCGGCGTCGAAGGCGGACACAAGACTGTCCATCCACAGCTAGGGACGCTCGAGGACTTCGAGCGCATCGTCGCGAAGGCGAAAGAGCACGGCCTCGAGATCGCCATGGACATCGCCCTCCAGGCCTCGCCGGATCATCCGTACGTGAAGGAACATCCGGAGTGGTTTCTGGCGCGCCCCGACGGCACGATCCAGTACGCGGAGAATCCGCCGAAGAGATACCAGGACATCTACCCGTTCCACTTCGAGAGCGAGGCCTGGCAGGAGCTGTGGGGCGAGCTGCGCGACGTCTTCGCGTTCTGGGCGGCGAAGGGCGTGCGCGTGTTCCGCGTCGACAATCCGCACACCAAGCCGCTGCCGTTCTGGGAGTGGTGCATCAACGAGCTGAAGCGCGAGTGGCCGGACCTGATTTTTCTGGCCGAGGCGTTCACGCGGCCGAAGATCATGTACCGCCTGGCGAAGGGCGGGTTCAGCCAGTCGTACACGTACTTCGCGTGGCGCAACACGAAGCACGAGCTCACCGAGTACTTTGAGGACATCACCAGGCCGCCGGTGAGCGACTTCTTCCGGCCGAACGCCTGGCCGAACACGCCCGACATCCTCACCGAGTTCCTGCAGTTCGGCGGACGCCCCGCGTTCACGATGCGGCTGATCCTCGCGGCGACGCTCTCCGCCAACTACGGTATCTATGGCCCGCCGTTCGAGCGTTTTGTCGGCACCGCGCGCGACCAGGGCAGCGAGGAGTATCTCGACTCCGAGAAGTACGAAGTGCGGCAGTGGGAGAAGACGGACGATGACCTCAACGAGCTGATCGCGCTGGTCAACCGCATCCGCCGCGAGAACGCCGCGCTGCAGCAGAACGCCACGCTGACGTTCCATGAGACCACCAGCGATCAGCTCCTCTGCTACAGCAAGACCGCGGGGCCGAACGCGATCGTCTGCGTGGTCAACCTCGATCCGCACAACACCCAATCCGCCGACGTGAACCTCAACTACGACGCGCTGGAGCTGGAAGCGGACAAGCCGTTCCAGGTCCACGACCTCCTGAGCGGCACGCGCTTCACCTGGCACTCCGGCAAGAACACGCTGACGCTGAATCCGCACGTGATTCCCGCATATGTCTTCCGCATCCGGCGACGGGTGCGGACGGAAAGAGACTTCGAGTACTTCCTCTGATGAGCGACGAGCACTGGTACAAAGACGGGATCATCTATCAGACGCACGTCCGTGCGTTCTTCGATAGCAACGACGACGGGATCGGCGACTTCGCGGGCCTGACGCGCAAGCTCGACTACCTGCAGGACCTCGGCATCAACATCCTCTGGCTGCTGCCGTTCTATCCCTCGCCGCTGCGCGATGACGGCTACGACATCGCTCACTACACCGCCGTCAATCCGAGCTACGGCACGCTCGGCGACTTCAAGGCATTCCTCAAAGAAGCGCATCGCCGCGGGATCCGCGTGATCACGGAGCTGGTCATCAATCACACCAGCGACCAGCATCCGTGGTTTCAGAAATCGCGGCGCGCGAAGCCGGGCAGCGCCTGGCGCGACTTCTACGTCTGGAGCGACACGCCCGAGAAGTACCGCGACGCGCGCATCATCTTCAAGGACTTCGAGACCTCGAACTGGGCCTGGGATCCCGACGCGCACGCCTACTACTGGCATCGCTTCTTCTCCCATCAGCCCGACCTCAACTTCGATAACCCCGCCGTCCACGACGCGCTCTTCAAGGCCTTCGACTTCTGGATGGACATGGGCGTCGACGCCTTCCGCCTCGACGCGATTCCATACCTCTTCGAGCGCGAAGGGACGACCTGCGAGAACCTGCCGGAGACGCACGACTACCTCAAGCGGGTGCGCGCGCACATGGACGCGAAGTACCAGGGGCGGATGCTGCTGGCGGAGGCCAATCAGTGGCCCGAGGACTCGCTGCCGTACTTCGGAAACGGCGACGAATGCCAGATGGCCTTCCACTTCCCGGTCATGCCGCGCATGTACATGGCCCTGGCGATGGAAGACCGCTTCCCGATCATCGACATCATGAGCCAGACCCCGCCCATCCCGCCGAACTGCCAGTGGGCGATGTTCCTCCGCAACCACGACGAGCTCACGCTGGAGATGGTCACCGACGAAGACCGCGACTACATGTGGCGCACCTACGCGAAGGACAAGGAGGCGCGCATCAACCTCGGCATCCGCCGCCGCCTCGCGCCGCTGCTCGAGAACCATCGCGGCCGCGTGCACCTGATGAACGGCCTGCTGTTCTCGTTCCCCGGCACGCCGATCATCTACTACGGCGACGAGATCGGGATGGGCGACAACATCTACCTCGGCGACCGCAACGGCGTCCGCACGCCGATGCAGTGGAGCGCCGACCGCAACGCCGGCTTCTCGCGCTGCAACCCGCAGCGGCTCTTCCTGCCGGTGATCATCGACCCGCAGTTCCACTACGAACAGGTCAACGTCGAGGCGCAGCAGACCAATCAGTACTCGCTGCTGTGGTGGATGAAGCGCCTCATCGCCGTGCGCAAGCAATACCGCGCGTTCGGCCGCGGCTCGATGGAGTTTCTGCTGAGCGAGAACCGCAAGGTGCTCGCGTACGTGCGGCGCTTCGAAGAGGAGACCATCCTCGTCGTCGCGAACCTCTCGCGGCACGTGCAGTGCTTCGAGCTCGACCTGAGCCAGTTCCGCGGCATGGTGCCGGTCGAGCTGTCGGGCGGCACGAAGTTCCCGGTCATCGGCGAGCGTCCCTATTTTCTGAACCTCAGCCCGTTCGGCTTCTATTGGTTCGCGCTGCAGCGCGAAGTGGCGGCTGAGATCAGTACCGTCGACGCGCCGTTGATCGGCGCGCGGACGTGGGAGGAGATCTTCGCCACGCGCAACCGCGACGCGCTCAATCGCGCGCTTCGCGCGTACCTCCCAACGCGGCGCTGGTTCGGCGGCAAGGCGCGCGTGATCACCGCGCTCACCATTCGCGACGCCGTCGAGCTTCCGAACGGCGGCCGGGTGCTGCTGCTCGACGTCGAGTTCGCGGAAGGGGAGCCCCAGACGTATCTCCTGCCGGTGAGCGTCGCGAACGTGCGCCGCGAGCAGGACCAGGCGCGCATGAGCCCGATCATCGCGCGGCTGCGCGACGGCGCGATTCTATACGAGCCGTTGCAGGAGGAGTCGTTCGCGACCGCGCTCCTCGACACGATCGCGCGCAAGCGGCAGCTCAAGGGAAAGCGCGGCGTCCTCGCCGGCATCACCACTCGCGCGCTGCGCGAGCTGTGGGGGGCGGACGTCTCGTCCGCCCGTGGCGGGCGGGACGCCCGCCCCCCGGAAAAACTCGACCCCCACGTCCTCGCCGGCGAGCAAAGCAACACCGCCATCGTCTTCGGCCAGCGCCTGTTCCTCAAGTTCTTCCGCCGCCTCGAGCCCGGCATCAACACCGACTACGAAGTCACGCGCTTCCTCAACGAGGAGACGTCGTTCCGCAACGTGCCGCGGCTCGCCGGCGCGCTCGAGTATCAGACGCCGTCGGGCGAGCCGGTGACCGCCGCGATCCTGCAGGGCTTCATACCGAGCTCCGGCGACGCCTGGGTCTATACGCTCGACTCGATCGGCCGCTACTTCGACCGGCTGCTCAGCGGCGCGAACCCCGACAACATCCAGGAAACGATCGGACCGTACATCGCCGACGCCGAGCTCCTCGGCACGCGCACCGCGCAACTGCACCTCGCGCTGGCGTCGCGCGACGACATCAAGGCCTTCGCGCCGGAGCCGTTCACGCCGCACTACCAGCGCTCGATCTACGAGTCGATCCGCAAGCAGATCGTGCAGACCCTGCAGCTCGTGCGGCGGCGTCTGAAGGATGAGCCGGAAGCCGCGACGTTGCTCGCGAGCGAGGCGGAGCTGCACGCGCGCGTCCGGGCGGTGCTGCAAGGCAGGATCGAGGCGCAGCGGATCCGCACACACGGCGACTACCACCTCGGCCAGGTGCTCTACACCGGCAACGACTTCGTGATCATCGACTTCGAAGGCGAGCCGGCGCGGCCGCTCAGCGAGCGCCGCATCAAGCGCAGCGCGCTCCGCGACGTCGCCGGCATGCTGCGCTCGTTCCACTACGCGCCCTACGCGGTCGCCTACGGCGCGGCCCCGGGGACGTATGTTCGCGGCGAAGACCGCGACCGTCTCGAGAGCGGCGCGGGATTCTGGTATCGCTCGGTGTCGGACGCGTTCCTCCGCGCGTATCTCGCCGAGGGGAGCAAGGGGAAGTATCTGCCCTCGAAGGCGGAACACGTCGACGTGCTGCTCAACGCGTATCTGATCGAGAAGGCGCTCTACGAGATCGTGTACGAGTTGAACAACCGCCCCGACTGGGTGCGCATCCCGCTACGCGGCGTGCTGGATCTTGTCAATTACGGCAAATAACTGTAGATTGCGTCCATGCGAGCTCTTCCAGCTGTCCTTCTGTTCGCCCTTTCCGTGGCGGCACAGGCGGAGCTGAACAAAGGCGACGTCCTCGTGCCGTACGCGAGCCTCGTAGCCGGAGGCGTCAACGTCTTCGACTCCGCCGGCAATCAGAAAAAAGGGGAGCTCGTGCCGCTGTACCCGGTGTCCGCGCCCGGACTCGCGCGGACCGGACTGGCTTACAGCACGGATCCGATCCGGACGCGCGCGGGTGAGTACATCGTCGGCGAGCAGGGGACGTCGTTCCCGCGCATCGCGAAGTACGACGAGTCAGGCGATCACGTCACCGTCTACTCGCCTCCCTTCGAGATCGCGGTCAGGGGAGTCCTCAGCCTCGAGTTGTTCGCCGATCAATGCACGCTGGCCTGGGTGCCGGAGTTCATCTTCAACGCGTCGATGTATCTCGATTCCTCACGTCTTCACGCGATCCGGAAGTTCGACATCTGCACGAACAAGCCGGCCGGCGACGTCCTGCTGACGCCCGAGCCCACGGGAGAGCTGAAGGCCGTGCGGCAGCTGGCGAACGGCGATCTCCTGGTGGTCACCGGGATCGAGGTGGCGCGCTACGACGCGAACGGCAAGCTGGTGAGGGCGTATCCGAGGGTGCTGTACGACTTCATCGTGGGCATGGCGCTCACTCCCGACGGCAGCGGATTCTGGCTGGTCGATCGCGCGCATCTGGTGCGGTTCGATTTCGCCGCGCCGCAACAGCCGGCGGTGAACGTCGTCGCCGTCGTCAGCTACAACCCGTCGGAGCCGTTGTCCGCGCAGGGGCTGTCCGTGGTCGGCGAGTGGCGCGCGGCGTTGCAGCCGCCGCCGGCGATTCCGAGGCGGCGCTCGGTCCCGCATCAGGTGAATCCATGAAAATCCGCGGATACGTTGCCGCTCTCGCCTTGGCCGCATCTGCAGCGGCACAGGCCGAATTGACCAGCGGCGATGTGATCGTCCGCTGGAGAGGATGGACCAGTGAAGGAGTGAGGGTCCTCGACACGCAAGGCACAAAGAAGCCGGATGCCGTCGCGTTTCCCTTTCCTCCATGGCCCATCAACTTGTCGGCAGTCCCGCCGAACGTGGACGGCGTCTTCGGGCCGCGCGCCGTTCCGCTGCGTTCGGGCCAGTACCTCTACTTCGGCAGGAAAAACTCTTCACCGCCGGTGGTGCGTTACGAACCTGCGAGCGGGAACGCCACGGTCTACTCGCTTCCCTCCGAGCCGTACGTCGAAGGACTGACGGAGATCGAGCTGTTCGCCGATCAATGCACGCTGGCCTGGACGGCCGAGCTGCATTGGAACGCAGCCGTGTACATCACCTCCGAGCGCATGCGCGCGATCCGAAGGTTCAACATCTGCGCGAACAAGCCCGCGGGCGACGTGCTGCTCTCTCCCGAGCCGCTCGATATCCCGCGCTTCGTGCGCCAGCTTCCGAACGGCGATCTGCTGGTCGTCACGAACCATGAGTCGCGCGGCGTGGTGCCGCAGCGGCACAGCGAGCTCCTTCGCTACAGCCCTTCCGGCAATCTCATCGCGGCGTATTCGAATCCTCTCGAGAGACCGGTGGTCGATCTGCGTCTCACGCCGGGAGGCAGCGGATTCTGGGTGAGCGACGATACGCGCCTGCTGCGATACGACCTGGCCGACGTGCACGGACCGGTGGTGGACGTCGATGCGCACAACTGGATCGATGGAGGAATGGCTATTCTGGAGCTCGCCGTCGTCAACGAATGGCGCGCGTCGACGTCCGGAGCGACAGGCAATGTGATCGTGCGCTGGCTCGGCTGGTCCAGCGAAGGCGTCAACGTCTTCGATGCGGCCGGCAATCTGCTGCCCGACCGCGTCCCGTTTCCGCGTCCTCCGATTCCGCCCCACGAGGTGATTCCGGCGGCCGGCCAATGGACTCCGTCGCAATCGCTGCCGATGCGATCCGGTGAATATCTCTATTACGGGAAATTGCTCGACACTCCGACGGTCCTGAAGTGGAATCCTTCCAGCGGTGATGCGACGGTCTACACCCTGCCGCGGAGGGATGCCGGTCAGACCTGGAACTTCGAACTGTTCTCTGATCACTGCACGCTCGCATGGACGGCCGCCTTCTCTTCGGACACGAAGGCGTTGCGTGTGATCCACAGGTTCAACATCTGTAAGAACACGGCCGCGGCGGACTTGGAGCTCGATCCCGAGCCGGCCGGCATCCCCAACCTGGTGCGGCAGCTTCCGAACGGCGATGTGCTGGTCGCGACGTCTCGCGCCGGTCCGGTCGAGATCCTTCGATACAACGCCGGCGGGAAGCTGGTGTTCGTCTACTCCAATCCGCTGACCAGGGTGGTCGAGCATCTGAATCTCACTCTGGATGGAAAAGGGTTCTGGGCGAGCGACGACAAGCGGCTGCTTCGCTACGAGCTCGGAGTCCCCGATCCGATCGTGAACTTTCAGGCAGTCTTCTACGAGCACGAGCTCGATCCGAAGTGGATCCTCGAGCTCGCGGTCGACGGCGAATGGCGCGGAGCGCTGCAGCCGCCTCCGCCACCGAGCCCGAGGCGCCGAACGGTCCCACATTAGGTGGAAGCGTTGCGCGAGAGCAGGTTCCATGAGATGTTAGCCCGGACCGGCGCGCAGGCGCGACACTTGCGAGTGCTCCCGGCGAGTTGTGCTGAGCCTCGCAACCACTGCGCGGCGGAAAGAGATAGGAAGAAGAAGATGGCGTCAAAGGTGTTTGTCGGCAATCTGGATTTCAACACGACGCGTGCTGAAGTTCAGGCGCTCTTCGCTCAGGTGGGCGAGATTCGCGATGTGTTTCTGCCAACGGATCGCGAGAGCGGCCGGCCGCGAGGGTTTGCATTCGTCGAGTTCGCGTCGGATGAAGACGCGGCGAAGGCGATCGAGAAATTCAACGGCTACGAGCTCAGCGGACGCGCGCTGCGCGTGAATCCCGCCGAAGACCGCCCGCGCGGCGGTGGTGGCGGCGGCTCTCGCGGCGGCGGTGGCTACGGCGGTGGCGGCGGCTACGGCGGCGGCGGTGGTTACGGCGGTGGCGGCGGCGACTACGGCGGCGGCGGTGGCGGCGGCGATTACGGCGGCGGTGGCGGTTATGGCGGCGGCGGCGGAAAAGCCAAAGGCAGCCGGCGCAACATCCGCGGCAAGAAGCGCAGCCTGTAACATCGCGGTTCCTCGGATCCTCGGTCACTCAGTTCCTCGGTACCCGCCGGGGAACCGAGCTACCGGGGGACTGTCCTCACAGGAGACCTCCATGCAACACGCCCAACGCGGCGACACCGTTCACGTCCACTATCGCGGCACCCTCGCCGACGGCACCGAGTTCGACACCTCCTCCGGCGGCGATCCGATCAGCTTCACCCTCGGCGCCGGCGAGGTCATCCCCGGCTTCGAGACCGCCATCGAAGGCATGAGCGCCGGCGACAGGAAGACCGAGACCATCACCGCGGAGAACGCCTACGGCGAGCGCCGCGACGAGCTCGTGTTCACCGTCGACCGCGAACAGATGCCGCCGGGCAACGAGGTCGAAGTCGGCGACGTGCTGCGCATCGGTTTCCCCGACGGCACCAGCGCCTCGGTGCAGGTCGCCGCGCTCGACGGCGCCTCGGTGACCCTCGACGCGAATCATCCGCTCGCGGGCAAGGATCTGACGTTCGAGCTCGAGCTGGTGTCCATCGGCTGATATTGTTATATTGCAGTAATGCAGCGACGCGGTCTCGTCCTTCTCCTCCTGCTGATCACAGCGCTTCCGTTCTACGCGCAGACGGCGCTGCAGCGCGGCGACGTCCTCATGCAGGCCACCGAGGACAACGCCCTCCTCCTGAGTCCCTTCACTCCGTTCATCGAGATGATCGTTCTCGACGCATCGGGCGTGCGGAAGTCGTACGTGCAGGAGAAGGCCACGCTGGGATTACCGGCGGCAAAGGGGCTGGTGGCGCCCACGCCGGACCGGCTCTTCGGAACGAACCGCACTTCGGTGGTCGCGTTCCTGGATGCCCGGTTCGTGGTCTCCCAGCTGCTCGTCGGCGCGGGGCTGATGGATCTGAGCGACCTCCTGGCAATGCGCTCGGGAGACCTGTTGACGGCCGAAGGAACGACGCGCGACAACTACATCGCGCCGCGCCTCGCGCGATTCACGCGTGACGGCGTGCTCTTGTCGACGCACGAGTTGCCGCCGGTCGCCGAGGGCATGTTCAAAGCCCCGATCTATCGCGGACCGCTTTTCATGGACCTGCTTGCAGATCAATGCACGGTCGCCTGGACGATCGGCCTCGGGGAGTCCGACCTGCTTCGCGTGCGCGCGTTCAACATCTGCACGAACCAGCCGGCGGCGGACCTCGTGAACGTTCGCATCCGGCACATGGCGTATCCGATCGTCGCAGCCGCCGTGCGCGCGCTGCCGAGCGGCGATTTTCTCGTCGGGACGAACATCGGCGTGCTGCGCTTCGACCGCTCCGGCAAACAGGTCGCGGCGTATGACCAGGCCGCCGATCTCCATGCCTCGTACTACCTCGCCCTCACGCCCGACGGCAGCGGTTTCTGGACCGGCGCGCTCCGCGAGCTGCGCCGGATCGACTTCGCGAAGCCCGACGTCGTCGCGGTCCGGGTGAAGACCGAGGGATGGATTAACGCGCTGGCGGTGGTCGGCGAATGGCGTGCGGCGCTGCAGCCGCTGCCCGTGGGAAAGCGCCGCGCCGTCCGCTGATCTACAATCTCCGCCCAGCGTGCGCGACTTCCTCCTCATCCACATCAACGGCGTCCCGCATCGCATCGCCGCGCCGCAGGCGTTCGACACGCTCTCGCGCTTCCTTCGCTACGACCAGCGCGCCACCGGCACGAAGATCGTCTGCGAGGAAGGCGACTGCGGCGCGTGCACGGTTTTGGTCGGACGCGTCGAGAACGGCGCGTTGCGCTACGTCCCGATCAACTCCTGCATCCAGTTCCTCTTTCAGCTCGACTGCACGCATATCGTGACCGTCGAGGGCCTCGCGCGCGGCGGCGAGCTGACGCCGGTGCAGGACGCGATGGTGCGCTGCCACGGCGCGCAGTGCGGCTACTGCACGCCCGGCTTCATCATGGCCATGGCCGGGATGTACGAATGCACGTCGCAGCCGACCGCGGACGACGTGCGCGTCGCGCTGACCGGAAACCTCTGCCGCTGCACCGGCTACACGCCGATCGTCAAAGCCGCGCTCGAGGCGACGTCGCAGCCGAAGATCGAGCAGCTCTATCCCTCCGCGCCGATCGTCGATGCGATCGCGGAGCACGAGCGCGACGCGGTGCGCATCGGCCATTTCTTCAAGCCGTCCGACCTCGAGAGCGCGATGCGCTTCAAGTCGGAGAACCCGAAGTGCGTGATCGTGCAGGGCGCGACCGACTTCGGAGTCTGGTGCAACAAGCGCGGCTTCACCGCCGAGGCGCTGCTGTCGCTGGAAGGCGTGGAAGGACTCGGCGAGATCCGCCATGAAGACGGCGCGCTGATCGTCGGCGGCCGCGCGTCGCTCGCCGACTTCGAGCGCGCGGTGCGCGACGTCGTTCCCGAGCTCGCGCCGATCATGGACCGCTTCGGCTCGCCGCAGATCAAGAACGCCGGCACGCTGGCCGGCAACATCGCCAACGCCTCGCCGATCGCCGACTCGCTGCCGTTCCTCTTCGTCACCAATGCGTCGCTGGAGCTGACCGGTCTCTCCGGCACGCGCACGGTCGCGATCTCCGACTTCTACCTCGGCTACAAGAAGCTCGATCTCAAGGCCGACGAGATCATCACCAGGATCGTCATCCCGCTGCCGTCGAAGGACGAGACGCTGCGTCTGTACAAAGTCTCGAAGCGCAGCCATCTCGACATCTCGTCGTTCACGGCGGCGATGCTGATGCGTCGCACGGATGGCCGCGTCGACTCGATCCGCATCGCCTACGGCGGCGTCGCGCCGGTCGTGCTCCGTCTGCCGAAGACCGAGCAGTTCCTCGCCGGCAAGGCGCTGGTCCGCGAGACGTTCGCGGAGGCGGGAGAGATCGCGCGCGGCGAGGTCGCCCCGATCAGCGACGTCCGCGGCACACGCGACTTCCGCTTCCAGCTCGCGGAGAACGTGCTGCAGCGCTTCTACTACGACGTCGTGTAGCCGAAGAGGGCGACGCACATCTCGTCCGTGCTCGCTTCTCCCCAGCGCACGTCCTTCGGCGGCGAGTTCGGGTTCTGGAAGTTGTTCTCCGAGTTGTCGTAGATCCCCTCGACGCGCAGCTTCGTGCCGCGCGGGAGCTTGACGGCGTTCTTGTAGATGTACTGCCCCTGCCACTGGAACTCGTACTGCGGGATGTCGATCAGATGCTCGACCGTGCCATCGGGACGGATGGCGTCGACGCGGATGGTCTTGCCGAGAAGATGCATGTGCGGGTAGACCGACACCATCTCGATGTCGGTGCCGAGCGTCGCCGTCGCCTCGACACGGAAATTCGACGCGCCCGCGGGGATGAACAGCCTGGTGTTGAACACGGCGTCGTAGTGCAGCTGCTTCTTCACTTCCAACTTCGTGAAGTAGAGGCCGATCTCGGTGCGGTCGGGCAGGACCTTGCCGAAGTGCGGGTGATAGTGCACCTGCATCAGCACGCGCGCGCCCTTCGGCACGCGGATCGCCGTTCCTTCAGGCAGCGGCGTCGGCCTGCCACCCGGACTCCATCCGCCCAGAGCCTCGGCATTGTCGACCAGCGAGCCGCCGAAGCAGGTGAAGCCGCTGCCGTCCTTGTCGAGCGCTGTGCTCTCGCCGAGCGTGTCGAGGTACGGGATGATGTGATGCACCGTGCCGCGGTCGCCGGGGCGGAAGTCGAGCGTGGAAAGCCAGAGATCGGTGTTCGCCGGCACCGGAATCGAGAAGCAGCGGTACTCGTCGCGATCGGCCGGCGGCGTGAACGGCTTCGGCATCGCCAGCACGAGGTCGGGCTGGCCGAGTACCCAGTCGCTCGGCTGCTCGCGCAGCGGCGGCAGATCCTCCGCGCGCCCTTCCGGCATCCCGGCCTCGACCCACTGCGCGATGGTATCGATGTCGCGCTGCGAGAGGCGCCGCACGCCGACGAAGTCGCCCACGCCCTCGGCCGGCTTCCACGGCGGCATCTTGCGCAGCTGCGTCATCAGCCGGATCTGCGTTCCCACCGCCACCGCGTCGCGGTACGACATCAGCGGAAACGGCCCGATGTCGCCGGGGCGATGGCAGCTCTGGCAGTTGTCCTGGAGGATGCGCGCGATTTCCTTGTTGAACGTCGGCGGCCCGGGATGGTTCGCGGAGCGGCGCTTCGCCGCGGCGAAGCTGAAGAGGACGACCGCGACGGCGAGAACGAATGTTGTCTTGCGCATGGTTTTCTCCGATTCAGAACTGCCAGGTGATGCCGAAAGAGGGGACGACGCCGACGACGGCGTTCTCGACCGGGCGCACGCCGAGCGCGCCGTTGCCGCGCGACTCGATGATGAAGCCGTCGATGCTGGTGACGTTCGACATGTTGAGCACGTTGAAGACGTCGACGAAAAAGCCGGCCACGCCGTGCGACGTGGCGATGCGCCGCGACGCCCTGAAGTCGATACGGCGGTAGGTGCGCAGCCGTTGGGAGCGCAGCGGGCCGAGCTCGGTAAAGAGGCGGTTGCCGGAGACCGTCGCGAACAGCGGCGTCGTCGGCCAGCCACTGTGCCACGTGCCGGCGGTGTTGAAGTTCCACTGCTCGCCGACCTTGTAGTTCACGCTGAACGTGAGCGCGTTGCGCTGGTCCCACGCGCGCGCGATCGTGGTATCGCCGATCTCGTCCTCGACCTTGGCGTGGGCGACGCTCAGCCAGGCGCTCAGCGGTCCGCCCGGCTCCGCGCGCAGCAGCAGCTCGACGCCGCGTGCGGTCGAGCGGTCGGGTGCGATGCGCACGCGGTCGTACCGCAGCTCGGGAAAGAGGATGATCCGGTCGAACAGGTTCTCGAAACGCGGACGCGGGCCGGTGATGATCTTGTCGTACAGCTCGACGCGGCCGGAGATCCCGCGGCCGAAGAGGTGATCGACGCCGACGACGCGATGCTCCGCGCGCTGCGCCGGCGAGAACTCCGTCACGCCGTCTTCGACCTGCAGCTCGTACGGGCCCTGCGGCTGGTAGAAGTGTCCCCACGCCGCGCGCAGCGTCGTCGACGGCGTGAGCGTCCAGGCCGCGTTGACGCGCGGGCTGATGTGCGCGCCGTCGGGCGTGTGGCTCTCCGATTCCCAGCGCGCGCCGGCTTCGACGACGAGCCGCTCGGTGAGCCGTGCGCGCTCGGAGAGGTAGACCGCGAGCTCGTTCGACGTCACCCCGAGATGCGCGGAACGCACGAGCGTCTGCGGCGCGCCGTCGAGGTTCAGGATCGACTGGCTGATCGTCGCGCGGCCGTCGTAGTCGTAGCGCGCGTCGAAGCGCTTCGCCGAGATGCCGGCCTTCACCAGATGGCGGGGGGTGATGTCGATCGAGGTGTCGTTCTTGACGCCGATGAAGTCGGCGTCGCGGTTGTCGTCGATGACTCCCGATTGACTAGGTTCGGCATAGTCGCCGCGGCGCGTGTGGCCAGTGCTGCCGTACTCGACGACGCTCTGCGTGAGCAGGCGCGGGGTGGGTGAGCTGCGCAGGTTCAGCCAGACGTAGCCGTCGTTGTATTGCGCCTTCGCGTGGGCGCCGTTGACGCCCTCCTCGAGCCGGAGGTTGTCGCGTGAGGCGAGGGCATGCGCCGAGACGACGTTCTTCGCGTTCAGCGTCCACTGCACCTTGCCGAGGAGATCGTAGTAGCGCGGGTCGACTTCGTTCGTCGAGTCGACCAGCTCCAGCAGCTCGTGCAGATATCCGCGCCGCACCGACAGCAGCCATTCGCCGCGCCCGTTCGCCGTCGTCCCCTGCGTGAGCGCGCGCAGGTTCAACAGGCTGGCCCCGACCTCGGTATGCGTATCCGTCGGCGCCACCGTGCCGATGTCGATTACGCCGCTCATCCGCCCGCCGTACTGCGCCGGGAATCCGCCGGTCAGGATGTCGACCGAGCCGATGGCTTCGACATCGATCGAGCTGAAGGCGCGCACGAGGTCCTTGACGTGAAACGGGTCGTAGATCTCCGCGCCGTCGAGCAGGACTGCCGCCTCGTCCTCCTCGCCGCCGCGGATGTTGAAGCGCGCGCTGATGTCATCCGAGGCCGCGCCGGGGATACGGCGGATCGCGCGGTAGAAGTCATCGGAGATGTGCGGCACGCTGCGCACTTCCTCGCGCGAGAGGAACTGCCGCTGCTCGGCCTCCTCGCCGAGGAGCTCGAAGCGGCTTGGGGTGACCACGATCTCGGCGAGCGTCACCGGCATCTGCGGCGGCGGCGGAGTCTGCGCGCGCGGCTGCGGCTGTTCCTTCATCCGGACGATGAGCAGCGTGCCGCGAGGCCCGCGTCTGGTGGTGAGGCGATGCTCGCGCAGCAGCTCGTCGAGCACGCGCCGGGGCTCGGTCGCGCGCGGCTCGCTCTGCACGATCATCTCGCGCGTCACGACGTCGTCGCTGTAGACGAGATGGAGCCCTTTCGACTCGAGGTCGTGCAGCGCCTCGGTCAGCGGGTGTCCCGCGTACAGCATGAGCAGGAGGACGATCATCAGCGTCTCCGCACGATCAGCGCGCCGCGCTCGATGCGATACGTTGCGGACGTCGCCGCGGTCGCGGCGTCGAGCGCCTCATCCGGCGTGAAGTCGACGCTGCCGTGCAGGCGCGCGTTGCCCTCGACGCCGTGCAGCTCCACGCGCAGCCCCTTCTCACGCGCTACGCGCTCGATCGCCTCGCTGAGCGTCAGCCCTTCCAGACGCAGCGGCGGCGCCGCCTCTTCGATCCACTTCCAGTCGTCGCCGCTCACCGCGATCGCGTTCCGCTCGATGCCGTTACGAGTCGCGATCAGCTCCGTCGCCGCACCGGCGACGACGCCGCGCAGATCGACCCGTCCCTCACGCACGCGCACCCGCAGCGTCTTCGCGCGCAGCCGAACTTCGAAGCGCGTACCGATGTCGCGAATGTCCCCGAGTGCCGTGCGAATGGTGAGGAACGCCGGCGTCCCCGCCGGCTGGGCGGGCGCCGTCTCGGCGCCCGGGCGGCGGGACGCCGCCTGACCAGCCGCCGGGACGGCGGCGTTCCCGTCGTCGAAGTAGATCGCGCCGCGTTCGAGCGTGGCGATTTGCGTGGAGTCGAGGCGCAGCCGCGTGTCCTCATCGAGGCGCAGCGTCGCGCCGTTCCAGTCGAGCGACAGCGTGCCGCCGGCGGGCGTCTCGACCCACGTTCGCTCCACGATCTTGTCGTGAAGCGTGAGAGTGGTCGAACCATGCACCGACTGCACGCTCGCGACGATCACCGCCGCCGGCACCGCCGGCTTGGATCGAAAACGCGGAACCACCAGCACCACCGCCACGATCACCGCCGCGGCAAGCGCGAGCCAGCGCACGCGCGAGCGTTGCCGCGTGCTCCGCATCCACTCCTCATGCACCGCCGCATGCACGCGCGCGGTGACTTCGTCGGCGGGACGGGGACGCGGTCCCGCGAGGCGCAGCAGTGCCGCGATCCGCTCTTCGTTCTCTTCTTTCATGCTTGCACTCCCTGCAGCGCGCTGAACGCGTCGCGGAACGCGACCCGCGCCCGTGCCAGCAGCGACTCGGTCGCCTTGGTCGCCACGCCGAGGCGCGAGGCGATCTCGGCGACGGACAGGCCTTCGATGTACTTCCACTCCAGCGCGTCGCCGTAGTGTCCCGGCAGGCGGTCGAGCACCACCTGCACCAGCCGCGCGGTCTCTTTCTTCTGCAGCGCGTCCAGCGAGTCGAGCGCCGCGCGTACCTCCGGCAGATCCTCAACGAGCTCGACCATCGGCGGCACCCTCCTTCGCTTCTCGAACCAGTCGTGGATCTCATGGCGGCAGATGGTACAGAGCCACGTCAGCAGCGACGCCTCGCCGCGCCACGTGGCGAGCTTCCGCACCGCGCGGCAGAGCGTCAGCTGGACGACTTCCTCCGCGGCGCCGGCGTCGCCGTCGACGCGCGGCAGCGCGAAGCGGTACAGCGGGCCGAAGTTCGCGCCGAAGAACTCCTCGAACGCCGCTTCGTCGCCGCGCACCATCCGTTTGACCAGGAACCGTTCTTCCATTCGCGCCGTTAGACGGCTTGCGGGTCAGGAATCATTCGCCGCCGACTCCTATAGAATCCGCGAAGTGGCTTCCGTCGGCAAAGACGTCCCCCATGACTCCGCCCGCGGTCATGTGACGGGCGAGTCGATTTACGTCGACGACGTACCGCCGCTGCACGGTGAGCTCCTCGTCGATTTCGTCTGGTCGCCCTACGCCCATGCGCGCATCGTCTCCCTCGATATCGAGGAGGCGCGCAAGCTCGCCTTCGTCTACACGCACGAAGATCTCCATCACAACCGCCTGGGACCGATCATCGCCGACGAGCCGCTGCTGGTCGACGACGGCATCTGCACGTTTCGCGGCCAGCCGATCGTCGTCGTGGCCGGCGAGACGCGCGAGCAGGTCAACGCCGCAAAGCGCGCGGTGAAGATCGAGTTCGAGGAGCTGAAGCCGAACCTCACCATCGACGAGGCCATCGCCGCGCAGAGCTTCATCGGCGAGACCCGCTACATCCGTCGCGGCGATGCCGACGCCGCGCTCGCGTCGGCGGAGCACGTCATCGAAGGCGTGTTCAACAACGCCGGCCAGGATCACTTCTACCTCGAGTCCCAGGCCGCAATCGTCCAGCCGGGCGAGTTCGGCGCGATGCACGTGTTGTCCTCGACGCAGCACCCGACCGAGGTGCAGGAAGTCATCGCGCACCTCCTCGGATTGCAGATGAACCAGGTCGTGGTCACGACCAAGCGGATGGGCGGCGCGTTCGGCGGCAAGGAGGCGCAGGCCACACATCCCGCGGCGATGGCCGCGCTGGTGTCGCAGAAAACGAAGCGCCCCACGCGCATCGTCTACGACAAAGACACCGACATGCACGTGACCGGCAAGCGTCACGCGTTCCAGAACCGCTACCGCGTCGGCTTCACGCGCAGCGGCGAGATCGTCGGGATGAAGGTCGACTTCTACTCCGACGGCGGCGCCTACGCCGACCTCTCGCCCGCGGTCATGGCCCGCGCGATGACCCACGCCGAGAACGCCTACTACATCGCCAACATCGACATCCGCGGCACGGTCTGCCGTACGAACATGCCTCCGAACACGGCGTTCCGCGGCTTCGGCGGGCCGCAGGGCGTGGCGACGATGGAGAACATCGTCGAAGAGATCGCCGCGTACCTGAAGAAGGACGCGCTCGACGTCCGCCGCGTGAACTGCTACGGCGTCGAGAGCCGCAACACCACGCCCTACGAAGAAGTCGTCCCGAACAACACCCTGCCGCGCCTGTTCACGGAATTGCCCGAGCGCTGCGACTACCGCGCGCGCGTCGAAGCGGTGCGCGCGTTCAACGCGTCGTCGCAGACGCATCTCAAAGGCATCGCGCTCAGCGCGGTGAAGTTCGGGATCTCGTTCAACACGAAGTTCCTCAATCAGGCCAACGCGCTGGTGAACGTCTACCTCGACGGCAGCGTGCAGGTCTCGACCGGCGCGACCGAGATGGGGCAGGGCGTGAACACGAAGATCGCCCAGCTGGTCGCCGACGAGCTGGGCATTCCGTTCGAGCGCGTGACCGTGATGATCACGTCGACGGAGAAGAACAACAACACTTCCGCGAGCGCGGCCTCGAGCGCCGCGGATCTCAACGGCAGCGCGGCCGTCGACGCCGCGCGCAAGATCCGCCAGCGGCTCGACGAGCTCGAAGCGCACCTCGGCAAGCAGGACTCGTGGGAGATGCTCGTGAAGCTCGCGTACCACGAGCGCGTCCCCCTCGGCGAGCGCGGTTTCTACGCAACGCCGCGCCTCGACTGGGACTGGACCAGCGGCCGCGGCACGCCGTTCCTCTACTTCACGATGGGAACCGCGTGCTCGGAAGTGCTGATCGACCGCTTCACCGGCGACCTGAAAGTGCTGCGCTCCGACGTGCTGATGGACATCGGCAAGCCGATCAATCCCGGCATCGACCGCGGCCAGCTCGTCGGCGCGTTCATTCAGGGAATGGGCTGGGTCACCACCGAAGAGCTGCGGTACGACGAGAAAGGCGTGCTGCTCGCGCACTCGCCGACGACGTACAAGATCCCGAACATCAACGACGTGCCTGAAGTGTTCAACGTCGACTGGATCGACATGGAGAACCCGATCAACGTCCGCGGCAGCAAGGCCGTCGGCGAGCCACCTCTCCTGATGGCGATCTCGATCTGGTGCGCGGTCAAGCACGCGCTCGGGTTCGTATCGAACGGCGACATCCCGCGCCTGCGATTGCCGGCGACGAACGAGGAGATTCTGATGCGGCTGACCCAGTATGCGAAGCGCGGAGCGGCCGTCGCTTGAGTTACGTCGTCCAGGAGTGGCTCAACCTCGTGCTGCGGTGGATTCACGTCTTCGCCGGCATCATGTGGGTCGGCGCGACGTACTACTTCACCTGGCTCGACCGGCGCTTCCACACCACCGATCCCGATCAGGTGTGGATGGTTCACAGCGGCGGCTTCTACGTCGTCAACAAGACCAAGAAGCCGTCGCCCGAGCACACGCTGCACTGGTTCAAATACGAGGCGCTGCTGACGTGGATCAGCGGGACGCTGCTGCTGGTCCTCGTCTATTACATGGGTGGGCTGCTGGTCGCGGAACAGAATTTCAAAGTCGCGCTCGCGGTAGGCATCGCCGTGCTTCTGGTGGGCTGGAAAGTGTATGACCTGCTGTGGCTCACGCCGTTGCCGGAGCCGCTGCTGATCGCGATCTCGTACGCGGCGGTCGTGGGACTGGCGTGGTGGCTGCCGCACGTGATGAGCCCGCGCGCGGCGTACATGCACGTCGCCGCGCTGATGGGTACGGCGATGGCCGCGAACGTCTGGGAGCGCATCATCCCCGCGCAGCGGAAGATGGTGGCCGACGTCGCCGCCGGCCGCGAGCCCGATCAGCGCCTCGCCGACCGCGCGAAGTTCCGCTCCAAGCACAACACCTACCTCGTCATTCCGGTCGTGATCCTCATGATGAACGCACACTTTCCGACCGTGACGATGGGGTATGACTGGAAGATGCTGGGCGTTTTTGTCCTGGTCGGGTGGGGCGCGGCGCACATGATTAGGAAACATTGATTTGAATACCACCCTCGACGACATCACCAAACTCACCGCCCCTCTCGAGCGTGCGCTCATCCCCTTCATGCGCCGCTTCCCGGGCAACGCCGGCGAGCGCCAGCCGGTGCACACCGTGTACGGCGGCGCGCAGTTGTTCAAGTCGGACACGACGCGGAAGCTCGGGGAGAAGGCGGCGAGCGTTCTCGACGAGCATGGCGCCGATCCGTTCACGTTCGCGCGCGCGATCGGCGTTCAGGACATCCACGCCGAGACGATCTGGCAGCGCGTCGTCGAGAAGCTGGGGCGCGAGCCGGTCGAGGACTTTCGCATCGACTTCGAGGACGGCTACGGCAATCGTCCCGACGACGAAGAGGATCGCGACGCCGAGCGCTGCGCGCGCGAGGTGGCCATCGGCATGCGCGAGAACACGCTGCCGCCGTTCATCGGCATCCGCATCAAGCCGTTCTCGTCGGAGCTGATGCGCCGCGGCATCCGCACGTTCGATATTTTCGTGAGCACGCTCCTCGGCGAGACGAACGGCAAGCTGCCGTCCGGTTTCGTCGTCACGCTGCCCAAGATTCAGCTCCCCGAGCAGGTCACGCTGCTGGCCGATCTCTTCGACGCGATGGAGCCGAAGCTCGGCCTCGCCGCGAACACGCTGCGCCTCGAGTTCATGATCGAGACCACGCAGTCGATCCTCAGCGAGCGCGGCGAGTCGAACCTGCCGCGCTTCCTCGACGCCGCGCGCGGCCGCGCCGTCGCCGCGCACTTCGGGACTTACGACTACACCGCCAGCTGCAACATCACCGCGAGCGAGCAGCGCATGGATCATCCGGCCTGCGACTTCGCGCGGCACATGATGCAGATCGCCTACGCCGGCACCGGCATCTGGCTCTCCGACGGCGCCACGAACATCCTGCCGATCGGCGACCGCGAAACCATCCAGCGCGCCTGGAAGCTGCACGTCGATCACATCCGCCACTCGCTTGTCCACGCCTACTACCAGGGCTGGGATCTGCATCCCGCGCAACTGCCGACGCGCTACGCCGCGATCTACTCCTTCTTCCTCGAAGGACTCGCCGCCGCGACCGAGCGCCTCCGCAACTTCATGCAGAAGGCCGGGCAGGCCACGCTGGTTGGCGACGTCTTCGACGACGCGGCGACAGGGCAGGGCCTCTTGAACTACTTCATCCGCGGCATCAACAGCGGCGCGCTGACCGAGGACGAGGCTCTGGCGACCGGCCTCACGCTCGACGAGCTCCGCTCGCGTTCGTTCGTGAAGATCCTGCAGGGACGGCGGTCAGCTGCCCCTGTAGGTTGAGTAGCCGAATGGGCTGAGCAGCAGCGGCACGTGATAGTGCGGTTGCGCCGGCTCGTCGACGCGAAACACGATCGTCGCCTCGGGGAAGAAGCCCTCCGGGTTGTACTCGCCGATGGCGAACGTCAGCCGGTACGTGCCCGGCTCCGCACGCTCGAGGAGCCGCGCGCGTCCGTCGTTGTCGGTCGCGCCCTCGAAGAGGGTCTGTCCATCGCGAGTCAGCGTGACCCGCACGTTCGCCGCGGGGCGGCCTTTGGCGGTGTCGAGGACGTGAGTCGTGATTCCGGCCATCAGAGCACCAGCTTTTCCAGACGCAGCGCGATGATCTTCGCCTGCTCTTCGGCCGCGGTCCGTAATTCGCTCGCGCGATCGTTCGTCATCCGCTCGCGGCAGTTTGCGAGCATCTCGTCAGCGCTGCGACCGGTGGCGCAGACGAGGTAGATGAATCCGAATTTCTCTTCGTAGGCGCGGTTCTCGTCGGCCAGCGCGCGCATCGTCTCTTCCGCCGCGCCACGCGTGCCCGACTGTTCCTGCTGCGACCAGCCCGCCTTCCGTTCGCCGATGCGCGGATGCGCGGAGAACGCCTCCAGCCAGTCGCGCTCGTCGAGCTTCATCCAGATCTTCTGCGCGGCTTCGACCATGTCATCCCACGATTTGAACGGACGCGCCTTCGCAAACTCGGAGACCCAGCGCGGAGACCCGCAGACGCGGTGCAATTCGCCGAGGTCGAGCAGCGTGTTCACGCGCGTCACCGCCGCGGCGCGGCGTCCCGCCTCGGTCGCGCGTCCCCAGACGCGGAGCCGGCTCACGCCGCCGTCGGGATAGACGTTGAGGCGCAGGTGCGTGAACGGACCGGCGCTCGTGAGCTCGTCGATGATAAAGTGCCGCGTGTGGGCCTCGAGCTTCGTGCGCGGCAGCAGCTCGCTCCAGTTCTTGCCGTCCGTCGAGCCTTCGATCGAGGCGGTGTCAGGATAGTTGCCTTTGAAATGATTCGTGTCGACCTCGATCCGTCGCACCGCTCCTTCTGTTGCGAGCTGCACGATCACCCAGTCGTGTCCCGGTCCGCGGCGGCGCCGCGTTTCCCATCCGTCGCTCATGTTGAGCGCTCGGCCGGGCATGATCAGGTTGTGCTTCGGACCGAAGAACATGTCGCTGCAGGTCAGCACCTCGGCGCCGTTCTCGGCCGCGGCGAGATCGAGGTCGTTGTTCCCGAGGCCGCCGACGAGGCGCCACTCCGGCACCACGTTGCCGTGAACTCGCAGCCGCGCCACGCCGCCGTCGGGAAAGATGTTGAAGCGGAGATGCGTGACCGCGAACGGCTGGTCCACCTCGAACTCGTTCTGCGAGTCGCCTTTCAGTTTCGACTGCGGCAGCAGCTCGCTCCAGGTCTCGCCGTCGACCGAGCCGTCGATGGAGCAGGAGTCGGGATAGTTGCCGCGAAAGAAAGCCGTATCGACGACGACGCCGCGCACCACGCCGCGCGCACCGAGGCGGAGGATGGCGAAGTCATATCCGGGAACGCGCTTGCGGCGGCTCTCCCAGCCGTCCATCCACTTGCCGCGGTCGGTGTACTCGTGCTCCTTCCACACCGGCGCGTGCGGCTTGATGAGGTTCTCCTTCTCGGCGAAGAAGTCGTCGTTGGCGTAGATGACGGAGCCGCCGAGGCGTTCGGAGGCGAGGTCGAGGAGATCGCGGAAACTCACGCGCGAATAGTACGACGGCCGCGAATCCACGTCTCCTTCACGACGCCGTCGAATTGCGAGCCGAGGTAGGGCGTGACCTTGTGCCGGTGCAGCACCATCTCCTCCGTCACCACGAACGACTCTTCCGGCGACCAGACCACAAAGTCCGCATCGCGTCCGACTTCGATCGCGCCTTTCTTCGTCAATCCCGCGAGCCGCGCCGGCGCCTCACAGCACCAGCGCGCGACGTCGGGAATCGTGAAGCCGCGTTTGCGCGCGCCGCTCCAGACGATCGGGAGCACGAACTGCAGTGAGGCGATGCCGCCCCACGCGCTGTCGAACGTGCCCCGCTTCAACTCGGGCGTGCAGGGGGAGTGATCGCTGACGACGAGGCTGATCACGCCGTCGCGCAGTCCCTCCCACAGCTGCTCGCGATTCCGGGCCTCGCGGATCGGCGGCGCGCATTTGTACTCGGTGTGGCCGTGCGGCACCGACTCAGCGTCGAAGTGCAGATAGTGCGGCGTCGTCTCTGCGCTCAGCGGCAGCTTCTCCTTCCGCGCCCGTGCGACGATCTCCAGCGCGCTGGCGGACGAGAGATGCACCACGTGAATCCGCGCACCGGTCTCGCGGCAGACGCGCACCAGCAGCTCGATGGCCTGATCCTCGGCCGCGTTCGGGCGCGAATGCAGGTACGTGCGGTAGTCGTTCGGATCTGCGCCGGCGATCCCCGCGCGTGCGCCTTCGATCGGGCCGGGCAGTTCCGCGTGTACCAGTAGCGGCGCATTCGTGTTCGCCAGCGTCTTCGCGGCATCACGCAGCTGGTTATCGTCGACGTTCGGGAACTCGTCGACGCCGGAGTGCACGAGGAAGCACTTGAACCCGCGCGCGCCGGCATCGAGCATCGGCCGCAGCTCGCGCGTGTTCCCCGGAATCACGCCGCCCCACAGCGCGATGTCGACCTCGCCGCGTGCGACGCTCTGCTTCGTCTCCAGCGCCGCGACCGTCGTCACCGGCGGCAGCGAGTTGAGCGGCATGTCGACGATAGTCGTGATCCCGCCCGCCGCCGCCGCCCGTGTCGCCGTCGCGAATCCCTCCCACTCCGTCCGCCCCGGCTCGTTCACGTGCACGTGTGAGTCGACGAGGCCCGGCATGATGACCAGTTCGCCGTAGTCGACGTCGGCGGGCGCGTTCTCTTCGATCGCCGCGATGCGCTCGCCTTCGATGTGAATCGTGGCTGGAGCGATGCCTGACGGCGTGACCACGCGCGTGCTGCGGATTCGCATCCGCGAATGGTAACGTTGAATGCGATGACGTTTTTCGAAGCCGAGAGCGAGCTCGTCGAGCGCGGCGTTCCGTTCGTCGCCGTGACGGTCGTCGACACGCTCGGCTCCACGCCGCAGGATCGCGGCTCGAAGATGCTCGTCACCGAAGAGGGGCGGCACTTCGGCACGGTTGGCGGCGGGAAGATCGAGGCGCGCGCGATTCAGGAGGCGCTGGAGCTGCTGCGCGACGACTCCGCGCCGAAGACGCGCTTCTATCAGTGGAGCCTCGAGAAAGACATCGGCATGACCTGCGGCGGCATCGTGCGCGTCTACTTCGAGGCCTTCAACGTCACGCGCTGGAAGATCGTCGTCTTCGGCGCCGGCCACGTCGCCAATGCCCTCATCGACATCCTCATCCGCCTCGACTGCCGCGTCACCTGCTACGACACGCGCGAGGAGTGGCTGGCGCGCCTGCCGCAGTCGCCGAAGCTGACAAAGGTGCTGTCGGCGGATCTTCCGTCCGAGGTGGCGAAGATTCCGGACGGCGCGTTCGTGGTGCTGATGACGATGGGCCACACCACCGACAAGCCCATCCTGATCGAGATTCTCCGCACCCGCACGTTCCCATACCTCGGCGTGATCGGCAGCAACGCCAAGGCGAAACGGCTGCGCCAGGACGTGCGCGACGCGGGGCTCGCCGAGGAGATGACCAAGGCCTTCTTCTGCCCGGTTGGACTCGAGATCGGCTCGAATCATCCACAGGAAATCGCCGTGTCGGTCGCGGCGCAGATGCTGCAGATGCGCGGCTGAGAAAACTATGGTGCATTCGCTTCTCTCCGACTGGGACTTTCATCTCTTCAACGAAGGCACGCATCAGAAGCTGTGGAAGAAGCTCGGCGCGCACATCGTGCCGGGCGGCGTGATCTTCGGCGTCTGGGCGCCGAACGCCGCGAGCGTCAGCGTCATCGGCGACTTCAACAACTGGGACGCCGGCGCGCATCCGCTCGAAGCGCGCGCCGAATCCGGCATCTGGGAAGGCTTCATCCCCGAGCTCGCGAAGGGGACGCACTACAAGTACCACATCGTCTCGCAGCACCGCGGCTACATCGTGGACAAGGCCGATCCGTTCGGCGTGCATCACCAGATGCCGCCCGAAACCGCGTCGGTCGTGTGGGATCTCGAATACGAGTGGAGCGACGGCGACTGGATGCGCGATCGCCGCCCGCGCAACGCGTTCGAGGCGCCGATGTCGATCTACGAGGTGCACCTCGGCTCGTGGCGCTGGACCACCGACGACGGCACCGCCTGGCGCGCGATGTCGTACCGCGAGATCGCCCATCCGCTGGCGGCGTACGTGAAGAAGATGAACTTCACCCACATCGAGCTGATGCCGGTGATGGAGCATCCGTTTTACGGCTCGTGGGGCTACCAGGTCACCGGCTACTTCGCGCCGACGAGCCGCTACGGCACGCCGCAGGATTTCAAGTACCTCGTCGACGTGCTGCACCAGAACGGCATCGGCGTGATCCTCGACTGGGTGCCGTCGCATTTTCCGAGCGACGAGCACTCGCTGTCGTATTTCGACGGCACGCACCTGTACGAGCACGCCGATCCGCGCAAGGGCTATCACCCCGACTGGAACTCGCTGATCTTCAACTACGGCCGTCCCGAGGTGCGCGCGTTTCTCCTGTCGAACGCGCTCTACTGGCTCGGCGAGTATCACGCCGACGGACTGCGCGTCGACGCGGTCGCGTCGATGCTCTACCTCGACTACTCGCGCAAGCACGGCGAGTGGGTGCCGAACGAACATGGCGGTCGCGAGAACCTCGAGGCGATCTCGTTTCTCCGCCGCGTCAACGAGGACGTCTACAACGCGCATCCCGACGTGCAGATGATCGCGGAGGAGTCGACGGCGTGGCCGATGGTCTCGCGCCCGGTGTACGTCGGCGGCCTGGGCTTCGGCATGAAGTGGGACATGGGCTGGATGCACGACACGCTGCGCTACTTCTCGAAGGATCCGGTGCACCGCCGCTTCCATCACAACGACCTCACCTTCCGGATGATGTATGCGTTCACGGAGAACTTCGTGCTGTCGCTGTCGCACGACGAGGTCGTACACGGCAAAGGCTCGCTGATCCGGAAGATGGCCGGCGACGAGTGGCAGCGCTTCGCCAACCTGCGGCTGATGTTCGCGTGGATGTACGCGAATCCCGGCAAGAAACTGCTGTTCATGGGCGGCGAGCTCGCGCAGTGGAAGGAGTGGAATCACGACGCGAGCCTCGAATGGCATCTGCTCGACTTTCCGCAGCACGCGGGCATCTCGCGCTGGCTGGAGGATCTGAACAAGGCCTATCGCGACGTCGGCGCGTTCCACGAGGGCGACATGAATCCGGAAGGATTCGAGTGGATCGACTGCTGCGACACGGAGAACAGCGTCGTCAGTCTCGTGCGCCGAGGGAAATCGGAGGACGACGAGCTGCTCGTCGCGGTGCTGAGCTTCACGCCGATGCCGCGCTACAACTACCAGATCGGCGTGCCGCGCGGCGGGCACTGGCGCGAGCTGCTCAACAGCGACGCGGAGGTCTACGGCGGCACCGGCCAGGGGAACATGGGCGGCGTCGACGCGAGCCCGATCCCGCTGCACGGGCGCAAGTGGAGTGTGACGCTGACGCTGCCCCCGCTGGGGGCGGTGTTCCTCGTCTCCAGTGGAGCGGCGGGCTTTAGCCCGCCGGAAGCCTCTGAAACCGGCGGGCTAAAGCCCGCCGCTCCACCGAAGCCGAAGGCGAAGCGCCGCCGCGTCACCAGGAAGAAATGAGCGCGATCGGCCTCTCTCTCGGCGCGCGCGTGCTCGAAGGCGGGCGCTGCGAGTTCCGCGTCTGGGCTCCGTCGCACGAGCGCGTCGAGCTGCACATCGTCGCGCCGCGCGAGCGGCGCATCGCCATGGAGCCGGCGCCGGCCGGATATCACGAGGCGATCGTCGACGACTGCCCGGAAGGGACGCGCTATCTCTTCGCGCTCTCCAATGGCAACGAGCGTCCCGATCCCGCGTCGCGGCATCAACCGGACGGCGTGCACGCGGCTTCGGAAGTGATCGCGTCCGACTTCGAATGGCACGACCGGCAATGGACCGGCGTCGCGCTCGAGGACTACGTCGTCTACGAATTGCACGTCGGGACGTTCACGCCGGAGGGGACGTTCGACGCGGTCATTCCGCGCCTCGACGAGCTGAAAGACCTCGGCATCACCGCCGTCGAGCTGCTGCCGATCGGGCAGTTTCCCGGGGCGCGCAACTGGGGATATGACGGCACCTACGTCGGCGCCGCGCAGAATTCATACGGCGGTCCGCGCGCGCTGAAGCGGCTCGTCGATGCCTGCCATCAGCGCGGACTGGCGATCCTCCTCGACGTCGTCTACAACCACCTCGGCCCCGAGGGGAACTATCTCTCGGAGTTCGCGCCGTACTTCACGGATCGGTACAAAACGCCGTGGGGACTCGCGCTCAATCTCGACGGCCCGCGCAGCGACGACGTCCGCTGGTACTTCATTCACAACGGGCTGCAGTGGATCGACGAGTTTCACATCGACGGGCTGCGCGTCGACGCCGTGCACGCGATCGTCGATCACTCCGCGGAGCCGTTCCTGCAGGACCTGACGCACGCCGTGCGCAGCCGCGCCGCGTCGCTCAGGCGCCGCGTGTATGCGATCGCGGAGAGCGATCTCAACGATCCGCGCGTGATCACGCCGAAGGAAGACCACGGTCTCGGGTTCGACGCGCAGTGGGCCGACGACTATCACCACGCGCTGCACACGCTCCTCACCGCGGAGCGCGACGGCTACTACGAGGCTTTCTCCGGCGCGCCGAGCGAGCTCGCGCGCGTGCTCAACCACGGCTATCTCTACGTCGGCCAGCATTCGTCGTATCGCGGCCGCAAGTACGGCGCGATGCCGAAGACGAAGAGCGGCGCGAAGTTCGTCGTCTCGGCGCAGAACCACGATCAGGTCGGCAATCGCATGATGGGCGAGCGCCTCGCCGCGATCGTGCCGGCCGGCAAAGTGCGTCTCGCCGCCGCGGCGATCGTGCTCTCGCCGTTCCTGCCGATGCTGTTCATGGGGGAGGAGTACGGCGAGACCGCGCCGTTCCAGTACTTCACCTCGCACGGCGATCCCGATCTGATCGAGGCGGTGCGCAAGGGGCGGCTCGAGGAGTTCGACGACTTCGACTGGCACGGCGAGCCGCCCGATCCGCACGACGAGCAGACGTTCCAGCGCTCGAAGCTGGACTGGTCGCTGCCGCAGCGCGACGAGCACGCGTCACTCCGCCGCCTGTACAAACAGCTGTTTGCGCTGCGCCGCGACACTCCCGCCTTGCGCAAACTCGATCTAGCCTCGCTGGAGACGTATGCCGACGACGCGCGCCGCGTGCTGCTCGTGCGCCGCTGGAGCGACAGCGATCAAGTCCTGCTGGCGTTCAACTTCGACGAGCAGGCGCACGACATCGAGATCCTGTTCGCCGCCGCGGAGTGGCGCGCGCTCCTCGACACCGGTGCGACGATCGAGCGGAACCGCGTCACGCTCCCGCCTCTCTCCTTCGCCCTGTGGACTGCGGCGGCATAGCCGCCGCTTTTGAAAGCGGCAGCATCGCTGCCGCAGTCCAAAACCTAACGCGCCGGAACAGTCGCCTCGATCGTATTCGTGATCGTCACCACCTGCGGCCGCGTCACGAACCAGATCGCGGTGAGGCTCATGACGATCGCGACGATCGCGGCGGCGTACATCAGCCCCGGCAAAGAAAGCGACAGGCGGGCCGGCGCCCTGAACCGGTAGCCCTCGCCGCGCACCGTCTCGATGAACCGCGGCGACGCGGCCGAGTCGCCGAGGGCCGCGCGCACCTGGCGGATCGCGGTGTTGATGCTGTCCTCGAAACCGACGTGCACGTCCGGCCAGACGTGCGCACGGATCTCGTCGCGGGTCACGAGCTCGCCGCGCCGCTCGAGCAGCAGCCGCAGCAGCTTCGCCGCCTGCGCGTTCATCGGCACCGGAGCGCCGTTGCGGCGCAGCCCGTCGCCATTCAGCTCGAATTCAGCGAATTTCAGCTTCATTTCAGACACGTTCATCGGCCCGTGCCATATTTTGCGGCCATGCGAACCATCTTCGGAGTCACGATTCTTCTAACGCTTTGCGTCCAGGCCGAGACGCTGCCGATGCGCATGGTCGACAAGCTTCCCGGCGTCGAAGTCACCGTCGGCGATCAGAAGGCGGTGTTCATCGTCGACGTCGACGCGAATCTCATCGCCATCTCCCCGAGCCTCGCCGCGCGCCTCGGCCTCAACGTCGCCGAGGGACCGGTGCGCATGCCACGCCTCCGCATCGGCAGCCGCGAGCTGCGCGACGTCGAGGCGCTCGTCGATCCCTTCCTCGACCGCGTGCACCACGACGGCGTCCTCGGCACGCCCGCCTACGATCGCGTATTGCTCACGCTCGACTACCCGGCCGCGAAGATCCGCATCGAGAACGGCTCCTTGAAGAACGGCCCGGACGTCTTCACCTGCTCGCCCGAGTTTCCGAACCGTTGCGCGATTCCGATCGCGCTCGCCGGCGAGCCGCGCCTCGGCATCCTCGACACCGGAGCGCAGCGTCCGCTGCTCATCCCGCGGGAGATCGCCGCGAAACTGCCGCTGCGCGGCGCGCAAAAGGGTGTGACGGCGGGACCGCAGACCGGCGTCGCCGCGGTCGAGGATGCGACGCTCGACGCGGACGTCCTGATCGGCTCCCATCGGATCGCGAGTCCCGAGATCACGATTCACGATCGCCCTCGCATCCTGCTCGGAAGCGGGCTGCTGCGGCGTTTCGTCATCACGTTCGATCTCATGCACCGCCGCGTGCGCCTGTGGAGCGGCAAGGAACCTGCACGCTAGCGGACTGGTGTTTCGGGCCCCAGTTGCAACGTACCGCCTGCAATTCAACGCGCAGTTCACCTTCGCCGACGCGCGGAGGATCGTCCCTTACCTCGCCGCCCTCGGCATCACCGACGTCTACGCGTCGCCGATCCTCCGCGCCCGCAAGGGGAGCACGCACGGCTACGACACCGTCGACGCGACGATGCTCAATCCGGAGCTCGGCACCGAAGAGGACTTCGCGGAATTGTGCGGCGAGCTCGATCGCCGCGGCATGGGCCTCGTCCTCGACATCGTCCCCAATCACATGGCCGCGAGCCACGAGAATGCGTGGTGGACGAGCGTGCTGGAGAACGGACCGCAGTCGCGTTTCGTCCATTACTTCGACATCGACTGGCGCGACGACCGACTGCTCCTCCCGATCCTCGGCCGTCCATACGGCGAGACGCTGGAGTCGAAAGAGATCCGCCTCGGGTTCGACGCGGAGGGATTCTTTTTCAACTACTACGACAAGCGCCTGCCTCTCGCGCCGCAGTCGTATCCGCTGATCCTGCGCGACTGCGTCGACGCGGTTCCAGAGGAAGGCGTCGGCGTCGAGCTGCGCGATCTCTCGCGCGAAGACGCGGTGGTCGCGAACAGCAAGTTTCTGAAGGAAACGCTGCTGCGGATTTACGAGCAGTCGGATGCATTCCGGAGCGCGCTCGACGGCGCGGTCTGGCAGTTCAACGAGGACGTCGATCGCCTCGACCAGCTGCTGGCGGCGCAGTGGTACCGCCTCGCGTACTGGCGCATCGCCAGCGAGACGATCAACTACCGGCGCTTCTTCGACGTCACCGACCTCGTCGGCGTGTGCGTCGAGAATCCCGAGGTCTTCGAGGCGCGCAACCGGCGCATCCTCGATCTGATCGCCGACCGGAAAGTGACCGGGCTGCGCGTCGACCACATCGACGGACTGCACGATCCCGCCGGATATCTCACGCGCCTGCAGCATCGCCTCGGCGAGCCGTTGTACGTCGTAGTCGAGAAAATCCTCGCGCACGACGAGACGCTGCCGGCGGCGTTCCCCGTTGCCGGCACGACCGGCTACGACTTCCTCGAGACCGCGAACAGCGTCTTCGTCGATCCCGAGGGGCTGACGCGGCTGACGGAGAGCCAGCCTGAGTCGTTCGAGGACCTCGCCTACGAGCGCAAGAAGCAGGTCATCGATCAGCTGTTCGCCGGCGAGATGCGCGCGCTCGGCGCGCACCTCGGCGCGCTGGCCGTGGCCGACCGCAACGCGCGCGATTTCGCGCCGAGCGAGCTGCTCGCCGCGCTCGTCGAGGTCACGGCCTGCATGCCGGTATACCGGACGTACATCCGCGCCGACGATCTTTCCCAGTGGGATCGCGCGATCCTCGGCCGCGCGATGCAGGAGGCGCGTCGCCGCGCGGGCTCACGCGTCGATGGCCGCCTCTTCGATTTTCTGCAGCGCGTGCTGCAGCTCGATCCGCCTCCGTACATCGCGGGCGAGCGCGAGAAGTGGGCGACGTTCGTGATGCGCTGGCAGCAGTTCACGCCGAGGGTGATGGCGAAGGGCGTCGAGGACACGGCGTTCTACAACTACAACCGCCTGGTGTCGCTCAACGAAGTCGGCGGCGAGCCGGGGCGCGTTGCGGCGGATCCGGTGGCCGAGCTGCACGCGCGCAATGAGCGGATCGCGCGCGACTGGCCGCACACGATGAACGCGACGTCGACGCACGACACGAAGCGCTCCGAGGATGTGCGCGCGCGGATCGACGTGCTGTCGGAGCTCGCCGAGGATTGGCAGCGCGAGGTGCGGAAATGGACGCGCATCAACGCGCCGCTGAAGCGCGACGGCGTGCCCGCGCCGAACGAGGAGCTGCTGATCTATCAGACGCTCGCGGGTGCGTATCCGATCGACGCCAAGCGGCTGACCGCATTCCTCGAAAAAGCGTCGCGTGAGGCAAAGACGCATTCCAGCTGGCTTTCGCCGAACGTCGAGTACGAATCGGCGCTCGAGGAATTCGCGACGCGCATTCTCGAGCACGCGCCGTTCATCGCCGCGTTCGGGCGCTTCCACCGCCGCGTCGCGTTCCACGGCTTCCTCAACGCGCTCGCGCAGGTCGTACTGAAGATCTTCTCGCCCGGCGTCCCTGATTTTTATCAGGGCACCGAACTGTGGGACTTCAGCCTCGTCGACCCCGACAACCGCCGCCCCGTCGACTACGCGCTCCGCACCGATTCCCTCCGCCGCATTGCCAATCCCGCGACGCTGCTCCGCAACTGGAAAGACGGCCGGGTCAAGCTCTTCGTCACCACCCGCGCCCTCGCCGCCCGCGCGCGCCACGCCGAAGGCGCCTACTGCGCCATCGACACCGGCACCCCCAACGCCGTCGCTTTCACCCGCGGCGACGACCTGCTCGTCATCGTCCCCCGCCTGACCACCCGCCTCGTCAAGCCGCCCCACCTCCCGATCGGCGAAGTCTGGCGCGATCACGCCCTCGACCTCTCCGGCCGGTGGAAAAACGTGTTCACGGAGGAGGTCGTGGAAGGCGCGCCGCTCGCGCTCAGGAACCTATTGGCGTCGTTTCCGGTGGGCGTGTTTGAGAGGGAGTAAGATTTCGCGTATGGCACTCCAGACGGCCACCAAGCTGACCTACGACGACTGGGTCAATTTGCCGGATGACGGGAAGCACTATGAACTCATCGACGGAGAGCTTTACTTGAACCCTTCGCCGAATACCAAACATCAGCGGGTGTTACTGAATCTGCTCGCAGCACTGCATCGACATGTGACCGAAAGCAATGTCGGGGAAGTCTTCGTCTCGCCTTTCGACGTGGTGTTGTCGAACGTTGATGTCTTCGAGCCCGACATTCTGTTTATCCGCGCGGAACGAATCGACATCGTCACGAAGGCGAATGTCCAGGGAGCGCCTGACATCGTGATCGAGGTGCTCTCCGAGAGCACCCGCCGGAAAGACGAAACAAAGAAGCTCGACCGCTACGAACGGTCCGGAGTCAGTGAATACTGGATCGTCGATCCGATGGAGGACGCCGTCCGCATCCTCCGCCTCAGCGGCGCCCGCTACGAGCGCATCATCGTCGGCGGCGCGATCACCTCACCGCTGCTTCCCGGCTTCTCGCTGGCGCTCAAAGACGTATTTGCCGAGCGTCGCGCAGGCTAGGGTGAGTGAGGAGCGTCGGCATCAAACGCGTCCGCTGAGTTTTGCGAGCCGGCGCAGTTTCTGCGCGTGTTCGGGCGTGGGAGAACCTGGCGGCAGGCGCCACGTCCAGTTGCCTTGAGTGGCTCCGGGGCGGTTCATGCGCGCGTCGCTGCCGAGGTCGAGGATGTCCTGGGCGGGGACGATCGCCATCTCCGCCACGGACGTGTAGGCCGCGCGGATCAGGCACGACGACACCGTCTCGCCCGTGCACCCGAGGTAGGCGCTCGCCGCGTCGCGCTCCTCCTCGGATGCCGACGCGAACCAGCCGCGCGCGGTGTCGTTGTCGTGCGTGCCGGTGTAGACGACCGTGTGCGGCTCGTAGCGGTGCGGCAGGTGCGGGCTGTCGTCCTGCGCGAATCCGAATTGCAGGATGCGCATGCCCGGAATGCCGATCGCTTTGCGCAACTCATGGACGTCCGGCGTGATGAACCCGAGGTCCTCGGCGATCAGCGGCAGCTCTCCGAGCTCGGCGCGCATCGCCTCGAAGAGCGCGATGCCGGGGCCGGGCTTCCAGCCGCCGTGCACTGCCGTCGGTTCGCCCGCCGGAATCTCCCAATATTCCACGAAGCCGCGGAAGTGATCGAGGCGCAGCACGTCGGCGAAGCGGAGGTTCGTGCGCACGCGCGCGATCCACCAGCGGAAGCTCGTCGAGGCCATCACATCCCATCGATAGAGCGGATTGCCCCAGCGCTGTCCGGTCTCGCTGAAGTAGTCGGGCGGCACTCCGGCGACGACGGTCGGATGTCCGTCGTCATCCAGCTCGAACAGCTCGCGGTTGCCCCAGACGTCGGCGCTGTCGCATGCGACGTAGATCGGCACGTCGCCGATGATGCGGATCCCGCGGCTCGCCGCCGCCTCGCGCACCGCCGACCACTGCGCGAAGAAGACGAGCTGGACGAACTGCCAGAAGCGGATCGCGTCCGCGTGCGTGTTGCGCGCGCGCTTGAGCGCGGCGGGCTCGCGGCGAACGAGCTTGCGATCCCAGGTCCACCATGGCGCTCCGCCGTGATGCTCCTTCAGCGCCATGAACAGCGCGTAGTCGTCGATCCAATGGCGATGTTCTTCGACAAACGCGTCGAGCGCCGCCTGATCGGTGAATCTCGTCCACGCCGTACGCAGCAGCTCGTACTTGAAGGCGGCGACGCGGTCGAACTCGACATGCCCGTCGTCGAAGGACGGCACATCAGGCAGATGGGCCTGCAGCAGTCGCTGCGGCGAGATCAGCAGCGGATTGCCCGCGAACGACGACACGCATCCGTACGGCGAGTTTCCGTAGCCCGGCGGGTTGAGCGGCAGCACCTGCCAGTTGCGCATGCCGGCGCTGGCGGCCCAGTCGAGGAAGGCGATCAGCTCGTCGCCGAGGTCGCCGATGCCGTAGCGGCCGGGCAGCGACGTCGGGTGAAGGAGGACGCCGGCCGCGCGATGCTCGCTCGGTGTCTGTGAGGACGTATGCATCAACGCGCCACGAGCTCCGGCGTGAACGACAGTTTCCCGCCGAGCGAGTCGAACAGCTCGAGCCACCGCCGCGCGGCGTGGCCGTTGCCGGAGGATGCTTCGATTGCGGGGCGGACCATGTGGCGCATACGGTAATAGCGGTTTTGCGCGCGGCGTAAATCGACGTCGATCTCGAACTCACGCACGATTCCCGCCAGCGTGTCGGTCAGCTCCAGCCGGTCGAGGTCTTCGGGGTGCTCGTGAAAGCGCTCCGCCGCCAGTTCGATGGCGTGCTTGAACGCCAGCAGCGTCGTCTCGTCGAGCGTCACGCTCTCATCGCGCGCCTCGCGCAGCCGCGCCTCGAGCTCCGCGATCGCAAGCGGCTCCTCGGACAGCATGCGCCGCAGTTGCAGGTTGAGATCGAACTCCGCCGCGGTCTGCAGGACTTTCGGGACCGGGATGCCGAGGCGGTTGTGAAAGCGCATCAACGGATCGTAGCGCTCGTGGAGCTGGCGGAACGTCGACTCCGCCTCGTCGAGCGTCGCGTTGAGCAGCTCGTGGAGGATGCGCCGCTGCTCGTCGCGGAACAGCGAGCGGATGGAGATCGGGATGCGCCCGAAGTGCTGATCGAGCAGCCGGATGACCGCCGGGATCTCGCCCGGCTCCATCGTCTCGGCAAGCGCGGCGCGCACCTGCCCGTAGTCGCTGTCGGCTCGGACGACCCGGACGCCGCCGGTCAGCTCGGTCTCGCCGAGGTGGAGGACGGCGAGCTCGAACTGCTCCGACTCGCGGGTGACGACGGAGCGCACTTCGATCGAGCCGATCGCCAGCCGCGCGCGGCCGGCCTTGTGGATCTCGAAGTCGCGGCGGGTGATGTCGTAGCAGTAGACGCGCGTGTCGTCGTCGAACGAATCGAAGAGCGACAGCACCGCGTAGTGCGCGGCCACGCGCCCGAGGTCGAGCCGCGCGGGGACGACCTCGCGCTGGTAGATGTCGCGCGCGCTGCCGCGCTCGGGATGGTTGCTGCGCGCCGGCGAGATCCGCTCGAGAAACGCGCGCTCGAGATCCATGCCCGAGATCCGCTCCGCGAGCTGGATGGCCCGGCCGGCGTAGAAGAGCACCTGCACCGTCTCGATGCCGGAGATGTCGCTGAAGAACCAGCCGCAGCTGGTGAACATCAGCATCGCGTTGCGCTGCATCTCCAGCAGTTCCAGCGCCTGTTGTGCGCTGCGCGACGCGCGCGTGCAGTGCGCGTCGAGAAAACGCGTCACCGTTTCGTCGGAGCGGTCGAGGATCACCTCGATGTAGTCGTCGCGCGCCTGCCACGGATCGTTGAAAATCTGCCGCCCGTGGCGCTCGTAGATCACCGCCAGCTCGTCGCGCAGCCAGTCCAGCGCGGCGCGCAGCGGCGCGCGCCACTGCTGATTCCATCCCGGCGACGCATAGGTGTTGCAGCCGCAGTCGCTGCGCCAGCGCTCGACGCCGTGCACGCAGCTCCATGACGTCGCCTCCACGATCCCGACCGCGTGCTCCGGCGGGTTGCGCTCCAGATGCTCGCCGTAGTTCGTGATCTGCGCGAGGTGGTGCTCCTCGATCAGCTGGATTGCATAAGCCAGCGCCATCTCGCCGAAGCGGTGATGGTGACCGTACGTTTCGCCGTCGGTGGCGATGTTGACAAACGGGCCGATGAGCCGCTGCGCGAGATTCTCGCCGCGCGCCAGGAGGCGCTCGAACGCGACCGCGCGCGAGATCGCCCCGTCGTAGAAGAAGATGGCGATGCTCGCACCGGAGGGCAGCCGGCAGATGTACGGCATTGTGGTGTCGAGCGGGCCGTCGTAGATGCCCTGGTGCGGCTCGAGAATCGTGAACGCGATTCCCTCCGCGGCCAGCGCCTCGAGCGACGCGATGTCGACCGCCGTCTCCGGCAGCCACATCCCTTCCGGTTTGCGTCCGAAGCGTTGCTGAAAATCGCGGATGCCCCAGCGCACCTGCGTCCGCTTGTCGCGATCGTTCGCCAGCGGCAGGATGATGTGGTTGTAGGCCTGCGCGATCGCGCAGCCGTGGCCGGAGAAGCGCTGGCGCGAGAGGCGGTCGGCGTCGAGGATCGACGCGTAGGTTTCGGGCGCCCTGGCGGCCAGCCAGCTGAGGAGCGTCGGCCCGAAGTTGAAGCTGATGGAGGCGTAGTTGTTGACGATGCGCCGGATGCGCTCGGTCTCGTCGAGGATGCGCGCCGAGGCGTTGGCCTCGTAACACTCGTCGGTGATGCGCTCGTTCCAGTCGTGATACGGAAACGCCGAGTCCTGCGTCTCCACGGCTTCGAGCCACGGATTCTCGCGGGGCGGCTGATAGAAGTGGCCGTGGATGGTGACGAAGCGGGCACCGGTCACGGCCGGGATCGTATTACAACCGCGCTCACAACCACGCTTCCACGCGTTCCGCGAGGTCGCGCATGTCCAGCGGCTTGCGCATCACGCCGCGCACGAGCGAGGGGAAGCGGTTCTCGATGTCGCTGTTCGGCACCGTGTCCTGCGGCATGCTGGTGATGACGAAGACGCACGGCGGAGCGGGGAGCGAGCGCACCGACGGATCCGACGAGAGCGCCTCGAGCGAAGAGAGAAAGTCGACGCCGCTCATGTGCGGCATCATCAGGTCGAGCACGACTACCGCGTAATCCCTGGTTGCGATCTGGTGGAGCGCCTCCGCGCCGTCGCGTGCGCCGTCGACGTCGACCGCATGCGTTTTGAAAAACTCCACCAGCAGACCGCGGATTGCGTCGTCGTCTTCAACTACGAGCAGGGCTCCATGGATCCCTTGGGTCATGTGCGTTCGGCGCGTTCCGTATCGGAACCAAGCACAACTCACGCCCGCGCCGCGGCGATGAAACGCGCGAGCTTCTCGCGGTCGAGCTTTCCGCCGGTGCGCACGCCGCTGCAGATGTCCACTCCGCTTGCGCCGACGCTTTGCAACGCCTCGGCGACGTTCTCGGGACGCAGTCCTCCCGCGAGAAACACCGGCACGCCGGCATCGGCGCAGATGCGTCTGCTGATCGTCCAGTCGTGCACGCGCCCCGTGCCGCCGAGCTCTTTCACGCGCAGCGACGGATTGCCCGAGTCGAGCAGGAGCGCGTCCGCGTCCTGCGCGGCGCGCAGCGCTTCGTCGTAGGACGCTTCGCCGGTGACATGGATGACCTGCACGAGGCGCGCGCCGGTCTTGCGCAGCTTCGCCAGCGTGCCCTCGGGAAGGGCGTCGCAGAGCTGGATGCCGGTCGTGCCGCAGCGCGCGTGCTGTTCGATGATCGCGTCCGCGTCGCAGAGCGAGGTCAGGAGAAACGTCTGCGCCGGCCTCACGGCCGCGGCGATGGATGCGATCAGCGCTTCGTCGATCACGCCGGGACCGCTCGGCATGGCCGACACCAGCCCGAGGATGTCCGCGCCGGCGTCGAGCGCAAGCCGCGCCTCCTCGTGGCTGCTGATGCAGCAGATCTTGATCTCGGTCAAAGCGGCCGCACCATCTCCAGCTGCCGCACGAACTTCACCGCGCCGGCCTTCTCGAGAAACGCCGCGATCCCCGCGTCGCGCTCGTCGACGTTCATGATCCGCAGCGGCTTGCCCGCGACTGCCGCCGCCGCATGCAACAGCCGCGTCCCGACGCCGCGTCTCCGCGCCTCCGGCCGCACCGCGAGCTGCGGGATATCGCCGTTGCTCGGGAAGACGATGACGTAGCCGTCTTCGTCGCCAAGAGTGACGTGCGTGTCTTTCGCGCGCGTGATCGAGGCGGTCGTGTTTTGCCAGGAGGGGGCCGCCGACCACCACGCGGGTTGCCCGGTCACCCGGTCACCCGGTTTCCCGGCAGAGAACTCACTGGGAGACTGGGAGACTGGGAGACTGGGTGACTCCAACCTCCAACACTGCAATCCCCGCGAGACCGCAAAGCCCTCGGCCCGATACAGCGCGTAAGCGCGCTCGTTCGCCTCCAGCACCTCCAGCACATACTCCGTGCAGCCGCGATCGCGGAGGAGCGGGTAAGACGCGCGCATGAGATCGCGGGCCAGGCCGTGGCGCCGGTGCGTGGGGACGACGCCGGTGCCGCTGTCGTAGCCACGCGTGCCGTCGATGCCGTTCAGGGTGAAGGCGACCATTCGCTCGCCGTCGAACGCCGCCACCGACGCCTCGGCGACCCAGCCGCGGCGGGTCAGCATCTCCAGGAGTTGCTCGCGCGTCGGTTGCAGCGGGACGACGTAGTCGCTGAAGGCGGCGCTGAACGCGGTATGAATCGCGTCGAAGTCGCCGGCACTGAGCGGGCGGATCACCATCCCATGCGCTCGCGCAGCGACGTGATGTGCGCGACGTGATGGCGGCTGTGCCACGCGTACATCGCCACGAGCCAGTCGAGCGTCTGAACGCCGTCGTGGTCGGGATGCTTGAACGTGCGGCGGAACTCGTCCGGCTCCAGCGCGCGCATCAGTCCGACCCAGCGCGCGTGCAGCGACTCGAGCAGCGTCAGCGAGACCTCGACCGGGGTCACGCGCACATCGGGCAGCTTCGCCCACTCCGCTTCGTCATACGGCCGGATGACCGGCTGTTCTTCCGACAGCGCGAGCTTCAGCCGCGTGTAGGCGTTGAGATGGCTGTCCGGAACGTGATGCACGACCTGCCGCACCGTCCAGCCGCCGTCGCGGTACGGAGTGTCGAGCTGCTCGTCGCTGAGGCCGGCGACCGCCTCGCGCATGCGCGCGGGCGCGTTCGCAATGACCTCGATCATCTCAGCTCGCTCGCTCGGTGAGAGCTCGGTGCGCGGTTCGAATTTGCCGGCCGGATAACGCGGATCGCTCATGATCCGCGAAGTTTATCGTCCCTACAGCGCGGCGAGCGCGGCGGCGTAATACTTCTTGATGGTCGCGACGTATTCGACCGCCTCGCCCGTCGCCTTCGGGCCGACCTTGGCGACCAGCGTCGGGCCGGCGTTGTAGGCGGCGAGCGCGTAGTCGACGTTGCCGTCGAACTGATCGAGCAGCGTGCGCAGGTACTTCACGCCGCCGAACACGTTCTGGCGCGCGTCGAACGCGTCGGTCACGCCGAGATGCTTCGCCGTGCGCGGAGTGAGCTGCATGATGCCCTGCGCGCCGAGGCGCGACACCGCGCGCGCGTCGTAGCGCGACTCCTTGAACGCCATCGAGGCCACGAGGTTCGGATCGACGCCGTACCTGGCGGACGCGTCGTTGATGATCTGCGCAAGGTAGTGCGGCACCGGCACCGGCAGTGCGTGAGCCGCAAGCGGACGCTGCCCTGCAAACGCCGGCGAGGCGAGCGTGGCCGCAAACAAAACTGCAGAGATGATCTTCATCACCGTTCCTCCGCGTACTCGTTGTTTGTGTACGCGATAAAACGGTCAGAGACCGCCCGCTACTCCCAGTCGCGCCCGCCTACAAACGACAAATGCCGCCGTACGTCTCCGGCCGGCGGTCCCGATAGAACTGCCAGGTGTTGCGCACCTCGCGGATCTTGTCGAAATCGAGCTCCGCGGTCACCAGCGCGTCTTTATCGCGGTCGGCGATGGCCATGATCTGGCCGCGCGGGTCGCAGAAGTAGCTCTGTCCGTAAAACTCGCCGATGTTCCACGGCCCTTCGTAGCCGACTCGGTTGATCGCGCCGACGTAGTAGCCGTTCGCGACCGCGTGCGCGGGTTGCTCGAGCTTCCAGAGATACTCGGAGAGTCCGGCGACCGTCGCCGACGGATTGAAGATGATCTCCGCGCCCGCGAGTCCGAGCTCGCGCGCGCCCTCGGGGAAGTGGCGGTCGTAGCAGATGTAGACGCCGACCGTCCCGTACTTCGTCTTGAAGACCGGATATCCGAGGTTGCCGGGGCGGAAATAGAACTTCTCCCAGAAACCGGGAGCGACGTGCGGGATGTGGTTCTTGCGGTACTTGCCGAGGTAGGTGCCGTCGGCGTCGATCACGGCGGCGGTGTTGTAGTAGACGCCGGTCGCCTCTTCCTCATAGATCGGGACGACGATGACCATGCTGTAGCGCTTCGCGTACTCCTGCATCAGGCGCGTCGTCGGTCCGTCGGGGATCTGCTCGACCGAGTCGTACCAGCGCGTGTTCTGCTCGGCGCAGAAGTACGGGCCGGTGAAGATCTCCTGGAAGCAGATCATCTGCACGCCTTCCTGCCCGGCCTGATCGAGATACTTCAACGTGCGCTCGGTCTGCGCGTCGCGGATTTTTTCGATCGACTCGTTGGTGTCGATCGCGAGTGAAGTCTGGATCAAACCTGCTTTGACGATGCGGGCCATGACGGTCTCCTGTTCTGCCGGACGTGGGGCGAAAGCTTACCGCACATCCGGTGAAAGGTCTCGGCCGTAGAATCGGCATATGCGCACAGCACGATGGTTGATCTTTGCCGCGATCGCCCTGCCCCTGTTCGCCGCGGACGTGAAAACCGGCGGCTCGAAGATGATCCCGCTCGACGGCGGCAAATACAGCGTCTGGACCAAGCGCGTCGGGCCGTCGTCCGCCAGGATCCTCACGCTGCACGGCGGTCCCGGATTCGCGCACGACTACCTCGAGGCGTTCGAGGATTTCCTCGAGCCGGCCGGCCTCGGCTTCTACTACTACGATCAGCTCGGCGTCGGGAACTCCGACAATCCCGACGACGTCTCGTTCTGGACGGTCGACCGCTACCGCGAGGAGGTCGAGCAGGTCCGCAAGGGCCTCGGCCTCGATCAGTTCATCCTCTACGGCCACTCGTGGGGCGGCATGCTCGGCGTCGAGTACGCCCTCGCGCATCAGGATCACCTCAAGGCGCTGATCATCTCCGACATGACCATGAGCGTCGACGCCTACGAGGCGTACGCGCAGAAGCTGCTCGCGGAGCTGACCGATGAAGACCGCGCGACGCTGAAAAAGTACGCGGAGGCCGGCAATTTCGAGGCGCCCGAGTATCAGGCGATCATGTTCGGGAAGGTCTACTCGCAGCACGTACTGCGCATCGATCCGTGGCCGGAGCCGGTGCTGCGCACGTTCAGGAAGATGAACGCGAAGATCTACAACACGATGCAGGGGCCGAACGAGTTCGTGATCACCGGCAACTTCAAGGAGTGGGATCGCTGGAACGACCTCCCGCGCATCAAGGTCCCGACGCTGGTCATCGCCGGCAGGCTCGGCACGATGAATCCCGACGACATCAGGCGGATGGGCAAGCTGATCCCGAATTCACGGACGGTGCTCACCGAGGGGAGCCACCTGGAGATGTACGACGCGCAGGAAGAGTACTTCCGCGAGCTCGTGCGGTTCGTCAAGGACGTCGAGAGCGGGAAGTTCAAGCCGGATAAGAAGTAGCCGCGTTCACCGCGCCTGACGCTCGTACCACGTCAATCCGTCCGCCATCCGCGCTGCCCGCTGCATGCGTCCGGTCATATCCGTGCCGGTCATTCCCGGCGCGGGGCTGACGTCGAGGAGGAACGGCTCGCCGTTGTGGACGACGTAGTCGATCTTCCCGTAGTCGAGGCCGATCCGTTCGCGTGCGCGCGCGATGGCCTCGGGGGGCGGGACTTCGACGCGCAGCATCTCCGAGTTCGTGCCCTTGACCCACGGGTCGGGGCCGACGAAGAGGCGCGTGTGCTCGTAGCTGCCGAAGAACGTCCAGTTGCGCAGCACGTAGCGGCCGTCATCGCGGCGTTCGGGGACGAAGCGCTCGACGACAAGGGAGGAGTTGTTCCAGACGCGCGGAGGCACATCGCGCCGGCTCTCGAAGATGTGATAGCGGCCGAGGGTGCGCGCGGAGCCGAAGCGCCGCGCGTCGAGACCGGGGAGCGAAACGAGACGGCGCGTGAAGCCGCCGCTGAAGAGTCCTCGCCATCGCGCGCCGCCTTCGAGCCAGGCGTCCATCAGCCCGCGGCAGTTCATGTTCGTTTTCACGATGACCGGCCCGTCCCAGGCATCGTCGGGTTGCACGAGGATCGCGCTGAGCGTCCGCTTGCGGATGTCGCGCACGCGGCGGTTCACGACGTTCGGATGGCGCTGGATCAGGTTCCAGTACGCATCGGGTGTGTACGACAGGTCGACGTGCGGGATCAGCAGATCGGCGTCGATCTCGCGTGACGTGCCGTAGACGGCGTCGACGCGGATACCGCGCGCGCGCCAATTCTCGGCCAGCGACCAGATGCGATAGCCCCTGGTCGACGCATGCCGCAATCGTTCGTGAAAAAGAATTCCGATGCTGCGGATCGGCGGCATGGATCAGATGGCGGTGACGTCCGCGGGCTCGAGCACCGCGGCCTCGGCGTCTTCGACGCTGGCGTATCGCGCGACCACCGCGGCCGCGGTCATGTCCGCGGTCACGTTCGTGACGGTCTTGAAGATGTCCGGGATGTCATCGACGGCTTGCACGAGCACGATCGCCTCGATTGGAATGCCGACCGCGAGCAGCGGCGCGGTCGACGTGAACGTGGCGGCGCCCGGCGTGCCGGGCGAGATGAAACTGAGCAGCAGAATCGCTCCGCCGTACGCGGCGGTCGTGAGCGGCGTCAGCTCGACGCCGCAGACCCAGGCGAGAAAGAACAGCTTCACCATTCCGGTGATCGTGCGATTGGCCTTGAACACGGCGACGCAGAGCGGCATCACGAAGGCGTTGACCGGCTCCGGGATGCCGAGGCGCTGGCCACCTTCGAGGAGCGCGGGGAGGGACGCGATCGATGAGCGCGTGCTGATCGCTACGGCCTGTACCGGTGCCGTGGCTTTCGCGAATTCGCGCAGGCCGCGTTTCCCGAAGATTTTCACCATCGGATAGAGCGCGATCGTGAAGACCACGAGCAGCGTGATGGCGATCGCGACGAATGCTGCGAGCGCGTGTGTGGCGGAGAATCCGGTGCGGACGGCCATCGAATAGGAAAGCGCGAAGACCACGACCGGGAGCACGGAGAGAAGCCAGCCCAGGACGACGAACACGACGTCGAGCGCGGCTTCGAAGAATTCGAGGAGGCGGCGGCGCGGAGCCTCGCCGATCCGCGTCATCGCGATGGCGACGACGAGCGCGACCAGCATCACGTTGAGAAGATCGTTCGTGGCGATCGCCTGGACGATGCTCTGGGCCGGAGTCGCGGCCGGCGCGTTCGTGTGGACGAGATGGCGAAGGACAGAATGCTCGACGCCGAAGAGGCGCAGCATCGGCGGAGCGGCGAGGATCGACAGCGTCGCGCCGCTCACCAGTATCGACAGAAACACGATGAGCGAGAGGCCGCCGAGCCGGCCCACGATGCGGCCGCTCGACCCGGCCAGACCGACGATGAGGATGCAGACGATGAGCGGAATGACGGTGACTTGAAGCGCCGCGCCCCAGTAACGTCCGATCGACGCAGCAGGAGCGGCGAGCGCGATCAGGCCGTCATGATGCGCAAAGCGCACGGCGACACCGGCTGCGATCCCCGCGGCCAGTGCCAACAGCGAAGCCCTCGTGTTGCGTGGAAGCGAATGCGCGATCATCGCGGCGAGAACGCCGCCCCGCGCTTGAGGAACTGTCCGCGTCCCGGCTTCGCGACGTACTGCCCCTCTTCGATGACCACGTCGCCGCGCGAGAGCACGGTCTTGGTCACGCCGCGCACCTTCATCCCCTCGTAGCAGGAGTAGTCGACGTTCATGTGGTGCGTCTTCGCGCTGATGGTCATCTCCTCGTCCGGATCGAAGATCACGATGTCGGCGTCGGAGCCGACGGCGATCGTGCCCTTGCGAGGGAAGAGGCCGAAGATCTTCGCGGCCGCGGTCGAGGTGATCTCGACGAAGCGGTTGAGCGAGATGCGTCCCGCGGCGACGCCGCCGTTGTAGACGAGGCTCATCCGGTGCTCGACGCCCGGCCCGCCGTTCGGGATCTTCGAGAAGTCGTCCCTGCCGAGCTCCTTCTGTTCCTTGAAGCAGAACGGGCAGTGATCGGTCGACACGACCTGCAGGTCGTTGAATTTCAGGCCGCGCCACAGCTTCTCCTGGTTCCACTTCTCGCGGATGGGCGGCGTCATCACCCATTTCGCCCCCTCGAATCCCGGTTGTTCGTAGACGCTGTAGTCGAGGAAGAGATACTGCGGACAGGTCTCCGCGTACGCCGGCGTGCCGTTGTCGCGCGCGCGGGTGATCTCGTCGAGCGAGTCGCTGCAGCTGAGGTGCACGATGTAGACGGAGGTCTCCGCGATCTCCGCGAGCGCGATCGCGCGATGCACGCCCTCGGCCTCCGCCTTCGTCGGCCGCGTCAGCGCGTGATACTTCGGCGCGGTCTTCCCCTCCGCGAGCGCCTGCTTCACGATCGCGTCGATCACCACGCCGTTCTCGGCGTGCATGCAGATCAGGCCGCCGTTCGCGCCGGCGATCTTCATCGCCTTGTAGATCGTTGCGTCGTCGACGAGAAACACGCCGGGATATGCCATGAACAGCTTGAAGCTCGAGACGCCCTGGTCGATCATCGACTTCATCTGCGGCAGCCGCTCGTCGGGGAGATCGGTGCAGATGAGGTGGAAGCCGTAGTCGATCGAGGTCCGGTTCTCGGCCTTCGCGAACCAGACGTCGAGCGCCTCGCTGAGGTCCTGGCCTTTGTACTGAACCGCGAAGTCGATGATCGTCGTCGTGCCGCCGTGCGCCGCGGCGATCGTGCCGGTCTCGAAGTTGTCCGACGACGAGGTACCACCGAACGGCAGGTCCATGTGCGTGTGCGGATCGATGCCGCCGGGGATGACCAGCCGCCCCTTCGCGTCGATGATTTTATCGGCCTGGGCGTCGATCGCCTTCGCGATCATGGCCACCCGGCCGTCTTCGATGAGGATGTCGGCGTTGTAGTCGTCGACGGCGGTGACGATGCGGCCGTTGCGAATCACTGTTCTCATGTCGCGGCATTCTAGCGCCGGAATCGTGGTTCAATGTCGCCGTCCGATGAGCTCCGTTTCCCTTGTGGAACTCGCTCCGCGCTACCTCCCCTCGGCGCCGGCTGATGCGCTGGGCGTCGTCTCGTTCGGCGATCGCGTCCTCGGTCCCGAGCCGCTGCTCGAAGTCTGGCCGGCCATGAGCGACGTCATCTTCGGTTCGGTTACGGTCGACGAGACGAAGCCGCTCGAAGAGCTGACGCGCGATGTCTATGCGCGTCTCATCGACGAGGTCCGCGCGGCCGGTCATCCGTACTTTCTGCGGATGTGGAACCAGGTCGGCAGCCTCAACGAGCATGAGCGGGGTCTCGAGCGCTACCAGCTCTTCTGCGCGGGACGGCACGACGCCTTCGTCGCCGCCGGCTATCACCACGACGTCGATCTCCCCGCCGCCAGCGCGGTCGGCACGCCCGGACGCGGTCTGGCGGTCTACTACCTCGCCTCGCGCGAGCCGGGCGTGCAGATCGAGAATCCGCGGCAGGTGAGCGCATATCACTATCCGCGGCAGTACGGTCCGAAGAGCCCGTCGTTCTCTCGCGCGACGATCTGGCGCGACACGGTGTTCGTGTCGGGAACCTCGAGCGTCGTCGGACACGAGACCGCACACGCCGGCGACGTCCTTGCACAGCTCGAAGAGACGCTGCGGAACATCGAGATGCTGGTGCCGCTCGAGAAGATCGTGGCCGCGAAGACGTTCGTTCGCCGCGCCGCCGACTACGACGCCATCGCCCGGCGGCTGGAGGGTGTCTTCGCCGCGAACCTCTTTCTCGAGGCCGACATCTGCCGCGCGGAGCTGCTCCTCGAGATCGAAGCCGTCGCGCGCAAATGAAACGCTACGGTGTCGTTGCCGCGTCCGTGATCTCCAGCGCGCGGTCGATGACCTCGAACGCCTCGTTCAGCTGCTGCTCGGTGATGCACAGCGGCGGGTTCGTGAAGAGGTTGTTCCAGTTCGCGAACGCGTACATGCCCTGGTCGCGCAGATAGGCGCCGAGCTTCTGCATCTCCGGACTCGTGCCGTTGAACGGCGCCATCGGCTCCTTCGTCTCGCGGTTGCGCACCAGTTCCAGCACGCCGAAGAGACCGATCGAGCGCACGTCGCCGACCGACGGATGCTTCTCCTTCATCTTCGCGTGCAGTTGCGCCATCACGCGTCCCATCCGCTGCGTGTGTCCCATCGTGTCGTCGTCGATCATCACCTGCACGCACGCCTCCGCGGCCGCGAGGCTCATCGGGTGCGCGTTGTAAGTGAGGCCGCCGTAGAACACGTTGCGGTCGTAGTAGGCGGCGATGCTGTCGCCGACGGCGACCGCGCCGAGCGGCAGGTAGGCCGAGGTGAGGCCCTTGGCCATGGTGATGATGTCCGGGACGACGTTCCAGTGATCGCAGGCGAACCAGCGTCCGGTGCGCCCGAGGCCGGCCATCACCTCGTCGCAGACCAGCAGGATCCCGTGACGGCTGCAGATCTCGCGGAGACCCTGCAGGTAGCCGTCCGGCGGGACGATCAGGCCGTTCGTGCCGGTGACGGTCTCGATGAACATCGCCGCGATGGTGTGCCCGCCTTCGTAGGCGATGATCTCTTCGACCTCGGCGAGACAGCGTTGCGTGAACGCCTCGTCGCTGTCGCCCTCGCGATAGAGATGGCTGCGGTACTTGTAGGGATCGAAGAAGCGGACCACGCCGGGGATGCCGGGCTCGTTCGCCCAGCGCCGCGGATCGCCGGTCAGCGAGATCCCGCCGGCCGTCGCGCCGTGGTAGGCGCGATAGCGCGCCATGATCTTCTGCCGCCCCGTGACCGTGCGCGCGATGCGGATCGCGTTCTCGTTCGCCTCCGCGCCGCCGAGGGTGAAGAAGAAGTGATTGAGATCCCCGGGAGTGAACTGCGCGAGCATCTTCCCGAACCGCGCGCGCACGGCGGTCGCCATCCCCGGACCGGCATACACCAGCTCATCCGCCTGCCGCTTGATCGCCTCGATGACCCGCTTGTCGCCATGCCCGATGTTCACGCACATCAGCTGCGAGTTCATGTCCAGGTAGCGCTTCCCATGCGCGTCCCAGAAGTAAATCCCCTCCCCGCGAACCATCGGAATCGGATTGACCGCCCCCTGCGCCGACCACGAGAAGATCGTGTGCTGCTTCGTCAGCGCGACGATCTCCTCGGCAGTGAGCGGGGCGGCAGTGTCGGTGATGGTCATGATGCTCCCTACGCCGTCACGGCCGGCACGGCGTAGCCTTCGGCCTCGTAGCCGCCGCGGTAGTCGACTTGATCGGGTCTCTTGATCTGGGAGTGGGGGACGATGCGGTCGCGGCGGAGGCCGCGGAAGTCTTCGAGGGTCTTCCAGCCGCGGTGCGCGTTTTTCTCGAGGAACTCGTTCATGCCGGAGGTGAGGGTCTTGATCACGTTCGGGCCGATGGCGGAGTCGAGCATGGCGGCGGTGCAGACCTGGACTGTGCCGCAGCCGAGCAGGAAGTACGACAGGGCGTGGTCGAACGTGGCGATGCCGCCGATGCCGGAGAACGACTTGTCAGGGAAAGCCCTCGTCATCTGCGACATCTTGGCGAGCGAGAGCGGCATGATCGCCGGTCCGCCGAGGCCGCCCGAGGAGCAGAAGCCCTCGACGTTCATCTCGAACTCCAGCGTCTCGGGGTCGATCAGCGGCAGCGAGGGGAACGTGTTCGACGAGGAGATCGCGTCCGCGCCGCCGCGGAACGACGCCTCCGCCTCCTCCACGATGTTCGCGGTCGCCGGCGTCAGCTTCACCCACACCGGCACCTTGGCGACGTCCTTCACCGCCATCGTCACCACCGAGCAGAGCACCTTGTCCTTGCCGACGTTCGAGCCCATGTCGATGCGGTCCATGTGCGGGCAGGAGAAGTTCAGCTCGATCCCGTCCGCGCCGGCTTCCTGCACGGCCTTCGTGAGGTATTGCCAGTTGTGCAGTTCCTTGTCGCTGCCGGAGCCGGCCATGATCGAGGCGATGTACATCTTGTGCGGAAACGCCTTCTTGATCTTCTCAATGCGCGGCAGCCACCAGTCGATGCCCTTATCGGAGATCAACTCCCAGTTCCAGGAGGCGACGAGCGTCGTGTCGGGGCGCTTGTTCATCGAGAGGCGGTAGCCGTTGTTCTCGGCGCGCAGAAACTTCGTCTTCGGACCCTTGACGTTCACGACCGGATGCATGCCGATGGTCTTGCAGACGATGCCGCCCCATCCCGCCTCGAAGGCGCGCATGATGTTGGAGTCGGACTCGGTCGGCGGCGCCGAGGCGAGCAGGAACGGGTTTTCGAACTTGAGTCCTGTGAAAGTCGTCGACAGGTCGGCCATGGTTTCTCCTTCGGGAAGGCGAGATTATGCGCCCGACTTGTACAATGCCGCAAACCGCCACGAGAGAGGAATCGTCGATGTCCGAAGCCGGGGAAGTGATTCGCCACGCGGACGGCCGCGTCGAGCTGCGCGACGCCGCATCCATCGAGCACAGCCGCCTTTACAGCCACGATCTCGCGCCGGTGCCGGTCGCCAGACGCAACTGGACGACCTACAACTACGCCGCGCTCTGGATCTCCATGGCCCACTGCATCCCCACCTACATGCTCTCCTCGGGGCTCATCGGCGCGGGGATGAACTGGTGGCAGGCGCTGATCACGATCCTCCTCGGCAACACCATCGTCCTCGTGCCCATCCTGCTGAACTCGCATCCCGGCACGAAGTACGGCATTCCCTTCCCGGTCTTCGCGCGCGCCAGCTACGGCACCATCGGCTCCAACCTGCCGGCGATCATGCGCGCGCTCGTGGCCTGCGGCTGGTTCGGCATCCAGGCGTGGATCGGCGGCCAGGCGCTCCACGTCTTCTTCCACTCGATCCTCCCCTCATGGCCGACGCTCCTCGGCGGTCCGATCGGCGGACACACGCCCACCGAATGGCTCTCGTTCCTGCTGTTCTGGGGGATGAACATCTACATCATCTATCGCGGCATGGACCTGCTGCGGATGGTCGAGAACTGGGCCGCGCCGTTCGTGCTGGTGATGACCGCGCTGCTGCTGGCGTGGGCGGTGTGGCGCGCGGGCGGCTTCGGGCACCTCCTGTCGCATCCCGGCAAGCTGAATAGCTGGGCCGCGTTCAAGCCGATCTTCATTCCGTCGCTGACGGCGATGATCGGCTTCTGGGCCACGCTCTCGCTGAACATGCCCGACTTCACGCGCTTCGGCCGCAGCCAGCGCGAGCAGGTCATCGGTCAGACGGTCGCGCTGCCGACGACGATGACCGTCTTCGCGGCGATGGGCGTGATGATCACCTCCGCGGCGACGATCATCTACGCCAACGAGCCGATCACCGAGCTGTGGGATCCGGTCAAGCTGGTCGGACACTTCACGCAGCCGCTGGTCGTGGCGATCTCGATGTTCACGGTGGTCGTGGCGACGCTGTCGGTGAACATCGCCGCGAACGTGGTCTCGCCGGCGAACGACTTCGCGAACGCATTCCCGAAGCTGATCTCGTTCCGGACGGGCGGCCTCATCACCGGCATCGTCGGCATCCTGATGATGCCCTGGCGGCTGCTCGCCGATCCGAGCGGCTACATCTTCTCGTGGCTCCTCGGCTACAGCGGCGGACTCGGCTCGATCGCCGGCGTGCTCGTCGCCGACTACTGGCTGGTGCGCGACAAGGAACTGCGCCTCGCCGATCTCTATCGCGAGCAGGGCGCGTACACCTACAAGGCCGGCTGGAACTGGCGCGCGGTGGTGGCGACGCTGGCCGGCTGCTTCTTCGCCTGGATCGGCCTGGTCGTGCCGGCGATGAAAGGGCTGTACGACTACGCCTGGTTCGTCGGCTTCGGCGTCGCGTTCGCGCTGCATTACGCGCTGATGAAGATCTCGAAGCCGGAGATCGTGCGGACAGCCGAGGCGGCTTAACCAATCCGCTCTTTCTCCTCGCCCGTAAGTGGTCGCAGGAGGAAGTACCGCCATGCATTCGATCATCGCCAGCCCGACGGACGGCGCGCGGCTGAACGTCACCGGGGACATCATGCGCGTTCTCGCCACGACCGAGCAGACCGGGGGTGCGTACGAGATCTTCGTGATGGACGCCGTGGAAGGCAGCGGCCCGCCGCCGCACGCGCATCCGTGGAGCGAGGCCTATTTCGTGCTCGAAGGCGAGGCGGACGTTTACCTCGACGGCCGGCATCTCACCGCCGTCCCCGGCTGCTTCGTGCAGGTTCCGGCCGGTACCCTGCACGCGCATCGCGTCCGCACGAAGTCGGCGCGGTTCATGGTCGTGACCACCCCGGGCGCGAGTCAGTTCTTCAACGACGCCCACGACGAGACCGACTTCGACAAAGTCGTCGGCATCGCCATCCAGCACGGGTTCACGGTTCCGTCACCGGCTTCCGCGTAGCTATTCGGGCATTGGAACGTCTGAGGGAAGGCCTGCGTTCTGGTGCCTCGCTATGCATTTATCCCGAATCCTGACTTGTATCCTGCTCGCGGTGCCGGCACTCGCCGACACCGTCGTGTTCCGCAACGTCTCGGTGATCCCGATGACCTCCCTCAACGTGCTGGCGAACCAGACCGTGGTCGTCAAGGACGGCGTCATCGCCTCGGTCTCGAGCGCGAAGAAGGCGGTGGTCCCCAAAGGCGCGACCGTCATCGACGGCAGCGGCAAGTTCCTGCTGCCCGGTCTCGCCGACATGCACGTCAACGTCCCGCCGGTCGATGCCAAGGGCGAGCTGATGCCCGACGTGCTGACGATGCTCATCGCCAACGGCGTCACCACCGCCCGCGGCATGTGGGGTTATCCCGGACAGCTTTCCGTCCGCGACGACGCGCGCCTCGGCAAGATCGTCTCCCCGAGCCTCTTTCTCGCGGGTCCTCCGTTCAGCAATCAGACCGTCGCCAATGCCGCCGAAGCCGCGGCGCGCGTGCGGACGCAGAAGGAGGACGGCTGGGACCTGCTGAAGATCCACAACGGTCTCACGCTCGAGCAGTACGACGCCATCGCGAAGACCGCGCGCGAGACCGGCGCCCGCTTCGGCGGCTCGGTGCCTTCAGGAGTGAGTCTGCTCCACGCGATCGAGATGGGACAGGAGTCGATCGACAACATGGATCCGTTCGTCGTCTACCTCGAGACGGCCAAGGGTCCGGTCGATGAGAAGAAGCTCGCCGAGCTGACGAAGAAGCTCAAGGACGCCGGGACGTGGGTCGTGCCGACGGTCGCGCTTTCGGAGATCACGTTCGGCGCGACGCCGCTCGACACGCTGAAGGCGTATCCGGAAGTGAAGTACTCGCCGAATGCCGCGGTCGACGTGTGGGCGAAGTCATACGACCAGCGCTCGGCGATGATCCCGCGCGACCAGGCCACGAACGTCGTCAACAACAACCGCCGCATCATCCGTGCGTTTCAGGACGCCGGCGTGCGCCTGCTCGTCGGCACGAACACGCTCGAGCAGTTCGTGGAGCCGGGGTTCTCGGTGATGCGCGAGATGGCCGCGCTGCGCCGCGCCGGCCTGACGCAGTACGAGGTCCTCAAAGCCGCCACCGTGAACGCGGCCGCCTACCTCGGCAAGCAGACCTCGATCGGCACGATCGAGGCCGGCAAGCGCGCCGACGTCGTCCTGCTCGACGCCAATCCTCTCACCGACGTCGCCAACGTCGCCAAGGTCCGCGGCGTGATGGCCGGCGGCCGCTGGTTCGCCCGCGATCAGCTCGACGAGGGGCTGAAGAGGATCGTCGAGAAATACCACTAAGGCCAGATTCCGCGGTTCATCGCCACGCGGGCCACGCGTTTGATCGCCAGCGCGAATGCCGAGGTCCGCAGATCGACGCTGGCCTTGCGGCGGTCGCGGATCTCGAGCTGCATCTGCAGCACCGCGTCGGTGGCCGCCTCCATCTTGGACTGCAGCTTCTCGTTCACGTGCTCTTCGGTCCAGTGCTGGTTCTCGTTGTTCTGGACCCACTCGAAGTAGCTCACGGTGACGCCGCCGGAGTTGGTGAGGATGTCGGGCAGCACCGGGATGCCGCGCGCGAACAGCGCCTCGTCCGCCGCCGGGGTCGTCGGCCCGTTTGCGGCCTCGGAGACCACCTTCGCATTCACGCCGCCGACGTTGTCGGCGCGGATCTGGTTCTCGAACGCCGCCGGAATCAGCACGTCGCACGGGACGTGGAGCAGCTCCGCGTTGCTGATGTTCTTCATGCCCGGCATCCCGACCACGGAGCCGGTCTGCTGCTTGTGCAGCAGCGCGGAATCGGGATCGATGCCGTCTTCGCACAGGACGCCGCCGGTGGAGTCGCTGATGGCGATGACACGCGCGCCGGCGTCGGTGAAGAGCCGCGCCGCGATCGCGCCGGCGTTGCCGTAGCCCTGAATCACGACCGTCGCGCCCTTGAGCGAGTCGAGCCCGGGCACGGCGCCCTGCTCGATGGCCCGGCGCGTGACGAAGAGGCAGCCGCGCGCGGTGGCTTCGTTGCGGCCGAGCGAGCCGCCGAGGTAGACCGGCTTGCCGGTGACCACCGGAAGGTTGTTTTTGCCCGGATGCATCATGTCGTAGGTGTCGTAGATCCAGGCCATGGTCTCGGCGGTGGTATTCACGTCGGGCGCGGGGATGTCCGAGTGCGGCCCGATCATGTCGCCGAGCTCAACGACGAAGCGGCGGGTGATGCGGCGCAGCTCGTTGGCCGAGAGCTTCTTCGGGTCGCAGACGATGCCGCCCTTCGCGCCGCCGAACGGAATGTCCGCGACCGCGCACTTCCAGGTCATCCACGACGCCAGCGCGCGCACCTCGTCGCCGTTGACGTCGGGGTGATAGCGGATGCCGCCCTTGCCGGGGCCGCGCACGCGCGAATGCAGCGCGCGGTAGCCGGCGAAGGTCTGCACCGTGCCGTCGTCGCGCTCGACCGGGAACTCGACCTTCACCAGGCGGGTGGTGCCGCGCAGCCACTGGCGCAGTCCTTCCGGCAGCTCGGCGACATGGCCGGCGGCCGCGTCGAACTGTTTCTGGGCGATGTTGTATGGATTGAGGTCCTCGGTCTCGACCGCGGGCGTGGTTTCGCGAGCACTCCGCTGCACATCCATGCAACGACCTCCTTTTCCGGCTGAGGCCGAAAACGATAGCACCGATTTCTGTGCAGGCCGAATTACACTTTCCGCGAGATGCCGGACTTCGATTCAACGTGGAGGTCGGCTGTGCGCTACAGGCGCGCCTCGCGCGAGCTGCAGCCTCTGCTCCACGCCGTGCACGACGCGCTGGAGAGCGCCGACCTCGCCGCGCTGCGGACGTCCCTCGAACAGCTGCTCGTGTTTCTCGCCGGCAGTGAAGGCCGCACCGACGCGAACTGCTCGACGGTGTTCAACTTCTTCAACGAGACCGAGCCGCGCTGGCGCCCGCTGCGCGAAGACTTCCGCGCCATCTGCGACGACATGAGCGGCACGCTCCACGACGCCATCTACGCGCCCGACATCGCCCGCACGTTCGAGTCGCTGCCGGAGCAACTGTTGGAGCGCGTTCGCAGAATTGAAACCTAACTTCTCGTGCCTCCGCGCGTAATTACAAGTGGAGGACACAATGAGAAAACTCGCCATCGCGCTTCTGATCCTCGTCGCTTCCGCTTCGTACGCGGACAAGGTGAAGTCGAAGAACAAGGAGAAGCGATTCGAGCCGGCGGCGAAGGCGACCGCCGAGTACGCCGGCAGTTACCGCGGTCCTGCCGAGGACTACGGCCTCGTCCTCGAAATGCACGATGGAAAGCTCGGCGGCACGTACGTCGAGATGGGACGCGTGGCCATCCTCGGGCCGATCCATGTGAATGGCGCCGAATTCACCGCCACCGCGAGCTTCGACGACGGCAGCTGGCGCACGCTGCAAGGCACCTTCTCGACCCGCGTTCTGAACGGCAACCGCGCGTTCGGAGTACGGCTTCACGACATCCCGGTCGCAGGCCTCGGCGTGGCCGACCCGTTCTTCGAGGAGATCCCTTAGCCCACGGAGGCCACGATTGATATGGCCCCATATCAATCGCACCCCCGCGTCACCCGTTCGTGAGCCCGCCGGGGTCACGATTGATATCCCCCCATATCAATCGCAACCCCGCCGGGGTCACGATTGATATGGCCCTATATCAATTACGCCCCCGCGTCACCCGTTCGTGTGGTCGCCGAGGCCACGATTGATATGGCCCCATATCAATCACACCTCCGCGGCACCCGTTCGTGAGGCCGCCGGGGTCACGATTGATATCCCCCCATATCAATCGCAACCTCGCCGGGGTCACGATTGATATGGCCCCATATCAATCACACGTCCGCAGCACCCGTTCGTGAGGTCGCCGGGGTCACGATTGATATCCCCTCATATCAATCACACCCCGCGGCACCCGTTCGTGAGGCCGCCGGGGTCACGATTGATATGGCCCCATATCAATCGCCACCTCGCCGGGGTCACGATTGATATGGCCCCATATCAATCGCACCCTCCGCGGCGCCGTTCGTGTGGTCGCCGAGGCCACGATCGACATCGCCTCATATCCATCGTGGCTCCGGCCTCCGCATTCATGAAGGCATGCGCAGCGATGATCGGTAGGTCCTCCGCTCGTCCCGTGGTAACGGTCGAACAGGCCGAGACCCGGCGACACCGGTTGCGACGGACTCTCGTGCCTGTGCACCGCCGCCACCCTCCTCGATCTCAGCCCCTCGAAGGTGTCCTCTGCCTCGCAGAAGGATAACCATTCAATTGTGTGTAGAAAGGCGGGGTGGAGCGCCATATGAGAAAGGGGGAAAAGGCCTAAGTGAACAGTTAGTAGCTAGAGCGGCATACGAGAAGCGCAACTGCGGTTGAGTGGACGTCATCTCGTTTCTCATGGATCGCTCTTCCACGTCGTAAGAGCTTCCCTAAGCCGCCTGAGCCACACCCCGATACCGTTGAACTCCTGCTTCACCTCGTCCGTGAGAACGACGAGGAAGCGGAGGAACAGTCGGAATGCGTGGAGAGTCCCGAGAAAGAGAATGACGAAGAACATGATTACAAGCCAAGCGGCAATCAGTGGGTGACCGCTCACCAACGTGAGAACGTCCTGCGAGTCGAAGTGTCGCATCGAATGCTCCATCCTGAATCAGAATGGATTATGCAGGTGTGTTGTCCGCCGGTCTGTGGTTGTGGAAACTATCCGCAGATTTTCCACAGACGCCTTTGCCCGATAATTGTCAATATTGGTGATTACTTATCGTCACGCACACACACGAGCGCACAGTCTTTAGCGGGCATCTTCAGGAGGGCGAAGTCCGCCGATGACGAGTCATTACTCCTCCACGATCATCGCTGCATCGCCGACAACCTGTCGATTTATTGGCTTCAGCGGAGCTCTCCAATCGCGATCCTCGATGAGCGCGCTCCACCTTCCGGCGGATCTTGAACCTTCATGTTCGTTCTCGGATAGCGCTCACCGTTCGCGATATCGGGGATTCTTGTCTGAGACCGCTTACTTTCATGTACTCACGTCTCGCGAAGCCGGTGAAAAGAGATGCCAGTTGCTCGTCGTTTCGACCCGCATCCTGAACGGCAACCGCGCGTTCGGAGTAAGGCTGTACGACATCCCGGTCGCAGGCCTCGGCGTGGTCGATCCGTTCTTCGAAGAGTTGCGCTGAGTCACTCCTCGACCATCTTCCGCAACCGCTCCAGCGCACCTTCGAGCTGGCGCGTGCGCAGCTCGAACATGCGCTCGCGGCCCTGGCGGAAGTCGCGGACCAGACCAGCGGTGGCGAGCACCTCGAGGTGTTTCGTCACCGCCTGCCGCGTCACCTCGGAGCCTTCGGTCAGCTCGCTGATGGACAGCGGACCGTCCGTGGACAGACGCGCGATGACCTGCAACCGCGTCGCGTCGCCAAGGGCCGCGAAGATCGGGACCGAGCGCTGGAGATCGGCGCTAGCTGGGCGCGGTGACATGGCGCTCGATGTTCTTCGTCTGCGCGGTCCAGCCGCCTTCGTTCATGCGGAAGGCCTCGTCGCGGCGGGCGGGCGGAATCTGATCGAAGCCCGACTCCACGATGGTCAGCAGCGTGCCCTCCGGCGCGTCCTCGAGCGTAAGCGTCACCAGCGTCGTCGGCTCGGATGAATAGTCGACGTTCTCGTCGATCGCGTAGGGATGCCAGCGGAAGGCGAGCCGCTCCTCCGGCGTGACCTCGACCACCTCGATCTCCATGGTCATGTGCTCGTAGCCGGGATAGGTGATCTTGCCGGCCGTGAGCCGTCCGGCCTCGAACGTCCCCGGCGGAAAGGTCACGCCGAACCACTGGCCGAACTCGGTCTGGTCGCTGATGGCGCGCCAGACCCGCGAGCGCGGCACGCGAAGAAGAATCTGTTTCTCGATGCGATCGGGCATGTGCAACCTCCAGGTTGCGCATGCTAACGCGCAACCGGATGGTTGCGCAAGCGCGTCAGGGCTTGGGGCAGAGATGCGCCGCGTTGGTGCTTGCAGAAGTCAGCCCGCATATTGCGCATATGTCCTATCTGACATATGTAGGCACACGTGACGAGCGTAAAACCGCTGGTGTGGCTCCATGGTGAAGTGTAGGGAGTGCTAGACATGAAAGCGGACAAGAGGCGAAGACTGGAAGCGGCCGGCTGGCGTATGGGCGATGCCCGCGATTTTCTCGGATTGACACCGGGGGAGGCGGAGTTTGTGGAGATCAAGCTCGCGCTCGCGCGCCGACTCCGGGAGTTTCGCGAGGAGCGAAACTGGACCCAGGCGGAGTTTGCTCGACGAGTAGGGTCGAGCCAGTCGCGCGTTGCAAAGATGGAAGCCGCGGATCCGACGGTAAGCGTTGATCTGCTTGTGCGATCGCTTCTCGCCGCGGGCGCGGACCGAAAGGAGCTGGGGCGCGTGGTTGCTGCGCGAGGTCGATGACGGTTGGCGAGTATTTGTAAATTAACAAGCACTCGGCGAGCCGGACATTGGCGCCCCACCGCTCCCAGAAATCGAGCGAAGTATGCCTGTGCGCATCGTAAATTCGGCCGAGATAAATCTCGATCTCTTCCTCAGCGCGGAGCCAGTGCTCATGCTGGCGGAACCGCCGGGAAAGTATCGCACTTCCAAAGTTGGCCGAAACGAAACCGTTGCCAGAGTCACTACCTCTACGTATGCGACGTCCGCCGGCCGGGATGATTGTTCTGATACTCGGGAGGTCCACATGAAAGTTCGGAATCGATTTCTGTCAGGTGCCGCCACAGCGGCCAGTGCTGTTGCGCTTGCTCTCTGCGTGGCTGAAAGCGGCACAGCCAGTGCCGCGGAGCAACATTCTGCTGACCCTCCCGCCACTCATAACATGCTGATCGTCGGGAGCGACACTGTGTACCTTTCTCACCTCCCGATGTTCCAGGAAAAGGGCGAGCCACCCATGCCTCATCGCTATCAAGCGATCCTCGAAGTAGCTATCGCGAAACAGAATAGTTACGTCAAAGACCGCCGAGAGCATGGATCGACGAGAATCTACACGCTGAACCCCGAGAACTTCGTACTGCCTGCGTTAGTTTCTTCGGACTCGCAAAGTAAGCCCCTTCGCTCGTTCAAAGCGATGGCGATTTTTCGTGGTCATCTGGAGAGGGACAATCGCGTTCGCATTCTTCAGGATGTCGATGTCAGCGTGAAGAACGTGATCTATTTTCGGGAGTTCGATCCCGAGGACAAAAAGTCTCCCCAGCTGGAGTATCTCCTCTTCGGCAAGGGTCAGGAACTCTTCATGGCGCACGTGATCACGGCAGCGCCGGACTTCGATCACATAGTGTCCGTGAAAATCATCGACCACAAATTCACGAACGCAGAGCTGGCCAAGGGAGTAACCGTGGTTTTCCCGGGAAACACGAACGCCGTTGCTTCAAGGCTGAGAGAGAAGCAGCGAGTTGTGGGGGAGATCAAAATCGATAATGCGGCGGCACCGAAGAAGATTCAGGTCGAAGTCAGCAGGGAGTTTTACTTCGAGGAGGGGGAGCTTCGGATCCCAGCCGACTTCAACACCACTTCGGCGGAAAAGCAGGCCGGCTTCCCATAGAAGGGAGCTCACGACATCCAGTTCACGCCCGCCTCTTTGTTCCACTTCGTGGTCATCTTCTTCGACTTCGTCCAGAACTCGATCGAGCCGCGGCCGGTGATGTCGCCGGTGCCGAACTTCGACTCGTTCCAGCCGCCGAAGCCGAATGGCTCGCGCGGGACGGGGACGCCGACGTTGACGCCGACCATGCCCGCGCTGGCGCGCTCCATGGTGTAGCGCGCCACGCCGCCGCTCTCGGTGAAGATCGACGCGGCGTTGCCGTACGGCGATTTGTGCTGCACCGCCAGCGCCTCGTCGACGTCCTTCGCGCGCACGATCACCATCACCGGTCCGAAGATCTCTTCCTGCGCGATGCGCATGTCGGGCGTGACGTAGTCGATGAGCGTCGGGCCGACGTAGTAGCCGCCCTCTTTGCCGGGCACGGTGTAGCCGCGCCCGTCGACGAGCACTTTCGCGCCGCCCGCTTCGGCCTCGGCGATGTAGCGCTCGATGCGCTCCTTCGCCCCTTTGGAGATCACCGGCCCGAGGTGCGTGCCGGGGACCATGCCGCGCACGATGGTGACCATGCGCTCGACGATGTGATCGGTCGTGCCGACGGCGACCATCACCGACGCGGCCATGCAGCGCTGGCCGGCGCAGCCTGCCATCGACGCGACGACGTTCGACGAAGTCATGTCCGGCTGCGCATCGGGCATCACGATGATGTGATTCTTCGCGCCGCCGAGGGCCAGGACGCGCTTGAGATTCGCCGAGCCGCGGCGATAGACGATCTTGGCGACGTGCGTCGAGCCGACGAAGCTGATGGCCTCGATCGACGGATGGTCGCAGATCGCCTCGACGGTCTGCTGCCCGCCGTGGACGATGTTGAGGATGCCGTCGGGCAGTCCGGCCTCCGCGAGTAGCTCGGCGAGCTTGCCGGCGCTCAGGGGCACCTGTTCCGAGGGCTTGAGGATCATGGCGTTTCCGAGCGCGATCGCGTTCGGGATCGTCCAGTTCGGAACCATGTTCGGAAAGTTGAACGGCGCGATCGAGGCCACGACGCCGACCGGGTAGCGCTCCACGCGGCATTCGACGCCGCGCGAGACTTCCAGCACTTCGCCGGGGATGATCTGCGGCAGCGAGCAGGCGAACTCGCACAGCTCCGCCGACTTCAGCACCTCCGCCTCCGCTTCATTGCGGATCTTGCCGTTCTCCTCGGAGACGAGCGCCGCGAGCTCGTCGATGTTTTTCTCGAGCAGCGTCTTGTAGCGATAGAAGACCTGCACGCGCTCCTTGATCGGCGTCGCCGCCCACGCCGGCTGCGCCTTCTTCGCCGCGTCCACGGCGCGCGCGACCTCGTCCATGCCCGACAACGGCACGCGCGAGATCACCGACCCGTCGGCCGGATTCGTGACGTCGAGATGCCCCGATCCGTTCGAGTCGACGAACGAGCCGCCGATGTAGTTGCGGACGTCGGGGTATTTGGGGGGAGCGGATTGTTCGAGAGCGGTCATGTTGCCTCCGTGGTGTGGTGAGGAATGTATCACTGGTTGCCCGGTCACCCGGTTGCCCGGTGAAAGGGTTGCTGAGTTGCTGAGTTACTGGGTTGCTAGCAACTCAGCAACCTAGCAACCCAGTAACCCCATACCGGGCGACTGGGCGACCGGGCAACCGTCGTATCATTTCCCCCACAATGTCGAGCCTGTCGCAACTGTTTCGCACGAAGTCTCTTGACGACCTGATGGCTGAGACGCGGGAGGAGGGTCATCAGCTCAAGAAGACTCTCGGCCCCGGGAACCTGATCGCCCTCGGCATCGGCGCGATCATCGGCGCGGGCATTTTCGCCACGATCGGTACGGCCGCGGCGGGCGATCCGAACCGCCCCGGCGCCGGACCGGCGCTGATGCTCTCGTTCGTGCTGACCGCGATCGTCTGCGGCTTCTCGGCGCTCTGCTATGCGGAGTTCGCGTCGATGGTGCCGGTCTCCGGCTCGGCCTATACCTACTCGTACGCGACGCTCGGCGAGCTGGTGGCGTGGATCATCGGGTGGGACCTGATGCTCGAATACGCGATCGGCAACGTGGCCGTGGCCATCTCCTGGGCGAACTACATGAACACGCTGCTGGCGGGATTCGGGATCCACCTCCCTCCGTGGCTGACCATCGACTATCGAACCGCGTCGATGAAGGTGCCGGAGCTGGTCGCGGCCGCGCCGCACATCCTCGGTGTCCCGATCGTCTTCAACATTCTCGCGTTCGCGATCGTGGCCCTGATCACGATCGTGCTGGTGTGGGGCATCCGCGAATCCGCGAACATGAACTTCTTCATGGTCGTGGTGAAGCTGATCGTCCTCGGCTTCTTCGTGCTGGTCAGCTTCAAGTTCGTGAAGCCGACGAACTGGACGCCGTTTGCGCCGAACGGGTTCCACGGGATCGCGACCGGCGCGGCGATCGTGTTCTTCGCCTACATCGGCTTCGACGCCGTTTCGACGACGGCGGAAGAAGCCAAGAATCCGAAGCGGGACATGCCCATCGGCATCATCGGCTCGCTGATCATCTGCACGATCTTCTACGTCGTCATCGCCGCCGTCTTCACCGGCATGGTGCCGTACCGCGATCTCGTGAGGACGCTGTCGAGCGAACAGGCCGAGCCGCTCACGATGGCCATGAAGTACGTGTCCATGCCGAACTGGATGGTCGGCGTGGTGGCCCTCGGCTCGGTCATGGCCCACACCGCGGTGCTGCTCGTGTTTCAGCTCGGCCAGCCGCGAATCTTCTTCGCCATGTCGCGCGACGGACTCCTGCCGAAGGTCTTCGCGCGCGTCCATCCGAAATTCAAGACCCCCCACATCTCGACGATCATCACCGGTGTCGTGGTCGGCCTCGCCGCCGCCGTGGCGTCGCTCGACGAGATGGTCGACCTGACGAACATCGGGACGCTGTTCGCGTTCATGCTCGTCTGCATCGGCATCATCATCCTGCGCGTCAAGGATCCGCACCGCGAGCGGCCGTTCCGCGTGCCCGGCGGTCCGTTCTTCCTGCCGATCCTCGGCGCGGCGTCGTGCGTCGGCCTGGCCATCTACCTGCCTCCGAGCTCGTGGATGCGGTTCTTCCTCTGGCTCGTGGCGGGGATGTTCGTGTATGTGCTGTACGGCTATCGCCACAGCCGCCTGCATAAGGGCGGGCCGGGCGGGCCGCCGCCGCCGGACCACAAGCTGGTGCACGACTTCAATCCGGAGTCGCAGCTGCCCGAGCGGGACGTGAACGAAACCTAAGGTGCATCCGCGCGCGCAACAGCTCATCGACGCGCTCGCGCTCGAGCCGCATCCCGAGGGCGGGTGGTACCGGCAGGTGTTCAAGTCGCGCGAGCGCGTGACGCGGCAGCATGACCATGCCGATCGCAGCGCGCTGACGACGATCTATTTCCTGCTCGTCGAAGGGACGGAGAGCGCGCCGCACGTCGTGCAGTCGGACGAGGCCTGGCATTTCTACGAAGGCGATCCGCTCGAGCTGACCATCGGCGACGAGCGCGTGACGCTCGACGCCGAGCACCGCGTGCACGTCGTCCCCGCGCGGGTCTGGCAATCCGCCCGGCCCCTCGGCGCCTACGCGTTCGTCGGCTGCTCCGTGGGGCCGGGCTTCGAGTTCGAAGACTTCTCGATGTCTACAGGCGGGTGAAGATCTTCAGGCTCGGGTCGTTGGTGCGGTTGTCGGTCGTCGCGCCGTACAGCACCGCGCTTCCCGCCGTGACGAAGACCGTGATCGACGCGTCCGGCAGGAGCTGCGCGCCGTCGAGGAACTGCGTCGCCGTGACCTGGTCGAAGTAGTTCGGCGGATAGCTCCGCTCGACCACGGTTATGGATGCGCCGTTCTTGTCGCGCTCCTGGATCAACAGCGTCACCCCGGCGTCGAACGTGCGGATGCCGATGTTGAGGCGGTAGTTCGTGAGATCGGCGGGCGTGGTGAGCTGCCCGATGGCGAAGTCCTTCAGCGCCGTTTCGCTCTGCGTCTGCACGTCCTCGGACGTGCCGGCGGTGCCGGACGTGCCGTTGTCGTTGTAGATGCGGGTGGTCACGATCGGCGGATGGCTGTTGGTGGTGATGATGTCCATGGAGCCCAGGCCGTTGCGGCCGAGCGTCGCCACCACGTCGTCGTAGTCGACGGTGGAGAGCGACGGCAGCGAGATCGGCAGGAACGGATCGGCGGCCGAAGCCGAGACGCCGGCCGGATGGAACACCAGCTTCCCGGTGATCGGCGCGGTGTAGGGATTGGTGATCTGCATCGCGGTCTTGAAGTTGGAGCCGAAGCCGCCGCGCGAGGAACCGACCACGATCACGTGTCCCTCGAGGACGTCCGCGGTGGTGCTGGCGCGGATCGACGGAATGTACGAATAGCGAAGGTTGCCTTCAATGACCGTCGAGCCGGGGGTCGGATCGCTGTTCACGATCGTGTAGCGCGCGCCCACGCCCGAGACCGCTCCGAACGCCACCGAGCCGCAGCTGGCGACCGTCTTCAACTGGGTGATGCCGATGACGTCGCCTTCCTGCACGTCCACCGGCGGATTGAGCGTGACGACGTTCTGGCCGCTGACGGCGTTGAACGGTCCACGCTCCGCGGTGACCAGGAACGCCGTGCCGGCGACCGGACGGAAAAACTTGATCTTGAACGCCGACGCACAGCTGGGGCTGTTGACGAGCCAGCGCAGCGTCACCGTCGTGTACGCGCCCGCCGCCGTCGCCGGATGGGAATACGAGAGGAACGTGATGGGGGTGATGTCGCCGGACGGAGAGTTGTAGATGATGTTGCCCGCGTAGGGCATGGTGCCGACCGTCGCGGCGAACAGGGGAGAAACAATCAATAACAATCCCAGGAAAGCCAGACGCTTCATAAGACCTCCGCTCTCAAACGTTCCGCATTATTCAAAATAACCGGGTCACACCGCAAGAGGCCGTGGTGTTCGATACCGGACAGTGCGTGCGGTTGTGAACAGCACTCTCGTCGTAAGTTACTGAAAACACGAGCATCAAACGTGGTACGCCGTTCGCGATAGGCGAGCGGCGTATGGATCGTGAAATCCCAACTCAGGAACGTGCGAAGCGGACGGCGAGGCGTGTTGCCGCCGTCATCATCGCCATCGCGGCAGTGGTGTTCTCGTTCGCAGCCACGGTCGCGTTTCTCAAGCCGTCGGTGAAGCGGAGGGACATTCGCGTGGCCCGCGTGGAGCGCGGCGACGTCGAAGCCACGCTCCAGGCCGGCGGCACGATCGTGCCGCGTTTCGAGCAGGTCGTCTCCAGTCCGCTCGAGGCGCGTGTGATGCGCATCGAGCGTCAGGCCGGCGACTCCGTGAAGGCCGGCGACGCGCTGGTCACGCTCGACACCGGCGCGGCGCAACTGGATGCCGCGCGTCTCGACGAGCGCGTCTCGCAGAAGGAAAGCGAGACCGCGCAGTTGCGGCTCCGGCTCGACGAGAGCATCGCCTCGACCGAGGCGCAGATCGAACAGAAGAAGCTCGACGCGACGATCTATCAGTACACGTCGCAGCAGAAGACGAAGCTCGGCGAGGCCGGACTCGCGTCGCAGCAGGAAGTGCTCGCGGCGGCGGCGTCGGCGAAGAAGATCGACATCGAGATCCGCCAGCTCCAGGACGCGCTGGTCCGCGCGCGGCGCTCGCGCGACGCGCAGATGTCCGGTGCCGCGAACGACGTTGCGATCGCGCGCCGCGAGCGCGAGGAGTCGCGGCGGCAGCTGGCGCTGGCGATGATGCGCGCCGATCGCGCCGGCATCGTGACCTGGATCGTCCCCGAGGCCGGGGCGATGCTGCGGCGCGGCGACGTGCTGGCGCGCATCGCCGACCAGTCTGCGTACCGCGTGCGCGCCACGATCTCCGACATTCACGCCGCGAAGCTGAGCGCGGGGATGCGCGCGCGGGTGAAGCTCGACGACACGACCTCCATCAACGGCACGATCGACAGCGTCGACCCGCGCATCGTCAGCGGCGTGGTCACGTTCTACGTGACACTCGACGAGCCGTCGCAGCCGCGGCTGCGCAACAACCTCCGCGCCGACGTCTACGTCGTCACCTCGCTCCGCTCGAATGCGCTTCGCGTCGAGCGCGGCGCCCTCGGCCAGTCCGACGCCGAGGACGTCTTCGTCGTGCGCGGCGGCCGCGCCGTGAGCACGAAGGTCCGCTACGGGCTGGCGGGTGAGAAGTACCTCGAGGTCGCCGACGGCGTGCGCGAGGGAGACGAGATCGTGATTTCGAATATGGCTGATTACACCGGAGTGAAAGAACTTCGTTTGAAATGAGGACAAACGCAATGATCAGACTCGAACAGGTAGACAAGGTGTACCGCACCGAGCGCGTCGAGACGCTGGCGCTGCACAACATCAATCTCGACGTGGCGCAGGGAGAGTTCGTCTCCATCATGGGGCCGTCGGGCTGCGGCAAGAGCACGCTGCTGAATCTCATCGGCCTGCTCGACAAGCCGAGCAATGGCTCGCTGACGCTCGAGGGCAACAAGATCAACGGCGCCGGCGACTCGAAGCTGGCGAAGTACCGCAACGAGAAGCTCGGCTTCGTGTTTCAGAGCTTCCATCTCGTGCCCGATCTCAAGGTGATCGACAACGTCGAGATCCCGCTCCTGTACCGCAAGGTCTCCGGCGTCGAGCGGCGAAAGCAGGCCGCGGCGGCGCTCGACCGCGTCGGCCTTTCGTCGCGCATGAATCACTTCCCGACGCAGCTTTCCGGCGGGCAGCAGCAGCGCGTGGCCATCGCCCGCGCGATCGTCGGCCAGCCGCGCATCCTTCTCGCCGACGAGCCGACCGGAAACCTCGACTCCCAGATGGGCGACGAGATCATGGAGATCCTCCACGATCTGAACCGCAAGGACGGCACGACGATCGTGATGGTCACGCACGACGACCGTTTCGCGCGCCGCACCGACCGCATCGTGCGCCTCTTCGACGGCCGGCAGGTGGCGTGATGGGCAACTATCTCAAAGTCGCCTTGAAGGTGCTGACGCGCAGGAAGTTCTTCACCTTCATCTCCCTCTTCGGCATCAGCCTCACGCTGGTGGTGCTGGTCGTAGCCACGGCGCTGCTCGACGACGCGTTTGCGGCGAAGGGGCCGGAGGCGCGGTTCGACCGCGCGCTGATCATCACGCGCGCCACCGAGACCGGCCCGCATTCGACGATGTCGATGAATCCCGGCTACGGATTTCTCGACAAGTACGTGCTGCATCTGCCCGGCATCGAGCGCGCGACGGCGTTCACCAGCGCCTTCCAGCGCACGATCTACCGTGACGGCGTCCGCATCGACACGCACCTCAAGCGAACCGACGCCGATTACTGGAAGATCATGGACTATCGCTTTCTCGAGGGACGTCCGTTCACCGCCGATGAGGAAACGCGCGGTGCGTTCGTGGCGGTGATCAGCGCCGACCTGCGCGAGAAGCTGTTCGGCAAGGTGCAGGCCGCGGGGAAGACGATGGAGATCGACGGCCGGAGCTTCACGATCGTGGGAGTCGTCCCGGCGGTGCCGATGACGCGCATGTCCGCCTACAGCGAGATCTGGACTCCGATCACGACCGCGAAGTCGTCGGACTACCGCAGCGAGATGCTGGGCAGTTTCAACGGCGTGGTGCTGCTGCGTGACTCCCGCGACAGGCGCGGCGTGCAGCAGGCCTTCGCCGACCAGGTGCCGAAGATTCCGCTGACCGATCCGAAGGAGTTCACGAGCTGGCGCGCCTCTCTCGGCACGCCGTTCGAGTCCTACGCGAGCGATCTCGTCGGGCCGCTGCCGCGGCGTTTCCAGGACTCCGGGCCGGCGATCCTGCGGGCGGCGCTGCTGATTCTGGCGGTGCTGTTCATGACCCTGCCGGCGCTGAATCTGGTGACCCTGAACCTCAGCCGCATTCTCGAGCGCGCGCCGGAGATCGGCGTGCGCAAGGCCTTCGGCGCGCCTCGCCGCGCTCTGGTCGCGCAGTTCGTGCTCGAGAACGTGATCCTCTCGCTGATCGGCGGCCTGATCGCGTTCCTCGTCGCGGCGCTGGTGCTGGCCGGGCTCAACGGCTCCGGCCTCATTCCGCACTCGCAGTTCTCGCCGAACCTGCGCGTGTTCGGCTACGGCATGCTCGTGGCGGCGTTCTTCGGCGTCTTCTCGGGCGCCTATCCCGCGTGGCGGATGTCGCGTCTCGACCCCGTCGCCGCGCTTCGTGGAGGTGTTGCGTGATCCGTCATCTGCTCAAGCTGGTGTGGCATCGCAAGCGCGCGAACGCGCTGATCGCGGTGGAGATTTTCTTCTCGTTCCTGGTGGTCTTCGCCGTGGTCACCGCGGCCGTCGCGCTGATCGCCGGCTGGAATCGTCCCCTCGGCTTTCAGTGGGACGATGTCTGGATGGTTTCCGTCGGCGGCGGCGGCGAGCCCGATATGCTCGCCGCGCCGGAGGACGATCCGATGCGCGAGACGATCGCCCGCGTGATCCGCGAGACCAAGACGTTTCCGCAGGTCGTCGATGCCGGGCTCTCGGAGTTGCCGGCGTTCAGCGACCACAACTCCGAGGGAGTGTGGCAGATCGACGGAAAGACGGTGCATCTCACGCGCGACAACGTCAGCGACGACTTCGGGAAAGTGCTGAAGATCCCGGCGATTCGCGGACGGTGGTTCAACGCCGGCGACGACGCGCTCAGCTACAACCCGGTGGTGATCGACGCCGATCTGGCGAGGGATTTCTACGGCAACGACGATCCGATCGGCAAGAAGTTCGATGAATACGACAACAAGGTCTTCCGCGTGGTCGGCGTCGTGCCGCCATATCGCAAGAGCGGCGAGTTCTCGGTGCCGCACGTGAACATGGTCTTCTTCCGCAGGTCGCTGACCAAGCCGAACGGAACGATTCCTAAGAACATCCTGATCCGCGTCCGCCCCGGGACCCCGGCGACGTTCGAGGCGCAGCTCGTTCAGCACCTGCACGCGGTGATGCCGGAGGTGTCGCTGGACGTGCGCCGGCTCGACCGGATGCGCGACTCCGCGAATCGCCTCCGCGCGACGCCGATCGCCGTCGGCTTCATCATCGCGCTGTTTCTCATCTCGATGGTGGCGCTGGGACTGACCGGCGTGCTGTGGCAGAACGTCACCCGCCGCACGCGCGAGCTCGGCCTGCGCCGCGCCGTCGGCGCGAGCTCGACCGGCGTGCGCCGCCAGGTGTTGGCCGAGGTGGCGCTCCTGGCCACGCTCGCCCTGATCGTCGGGCTGGTCGTGGTCCTGCAGTTCCCGCTGCTCGGCATTTTCGCGCTCGTGACGCCGACGGTGTTCACGATCGGCATCATCGCGGCGCTCGCGGTGATATATGGCATCACGCTGGTCTCGGGTCTCTATCCGAGCTGGCTCGCCTCGCGGCTCACACCCGCCGAGGCGCTGCGGTATGAATGACACGAAGTGTCATCCCGAGCGTGAGCGAGGGATCTGGGGCCCGGGTGGTGCCGCGCCGCTCGCCCAGGTCCCTCGCTACGCTCGGGATGACAGACATGCATGTCTGTCATCCTAGTCGTCGACGATGACGCGTCCATCACCGCGTCGCTGGCGCTGCTTCTGAAGCAGCACGGCTACGCCTCCGTCTCCGCGCACTCCCCGGTCGAGGCGCTCGCGGCACTGCGCCGCGAGCGTCCTTCGCTCGTCATCCAGGACATGAACTTCAGCCGCCAGACCAGCGGCGCCGAGGGACTGGAGCTGCTCGAGCGCATTCGCGCGGCCGAGCCGCTGCTCCCGGTGATCCTGATGACAGCGTGGGGCTCGATCGCGCTCGCGGTCGAGGGGATGAAGCGCGGCGCGTCCGACTTCATCACCAAGCCGTGGTCGAACGCGACGGTGCTGCAGTCGGTCGAGACCGCGCTCAAGCTCGTCGACGCGCGCGCCACCGAGTCGAGCCTCACGCGCGCGGAGCTCGACGAGCAGTACGACTTCTCGAACATCATCGGCGCCGATCCGAAGATCGTGCGGCTCCTGGAGATGATCGGCCGCGTCGCGCCGACCGACGCCTCGATACTGATCACCGGCGAGAGCGGCACCGGCAAGGAGCTCGTCGCCGAGGCCGTGCATCGCAACAGCCGCCGCCGCGGCGGTCCGTTCGTGAAGGTGAACCTCGGCGGGATCTCGGCGACGCTCTTTGAAAGCGAGATGTTCGGCCACGTGCGCGGCGCGTTCACGGATGCGCGCGAGGCGCGGCGCGGACGCTTCGAGCTCGCCGACGGCGGAACGATCTTCCTCGACGAGATCGGCGAGCTCGACCCGTCGTCGCAGGTAAAGCTGCTGCGCGTGCTGCAGGACCGGACGTTTGAAGTGCTGGGCTCGAGCCGCGCGAAGACCGTCGACGTCCGCGTCGTCGCGGCGACGAACCGCACGCTCCACGAGATGGTGCAGCGCGGCGAGTTCCGCGAGGATCTGCTCTACCGCCTCAACCTCATCAACATCCATCTTCCTCCGCTGCGCGACCGGCGCGGCGACGTTCCTCGGCTCGTGAGTCACTTCCTCGGCATGGCCAACGAGGCCTACGGCGCGCACGTGGAGTCGATCTCGCCGAGGGCCATGGACTGGCTGAAATCGGGGACGTGGCCGGGCAATATCAGGCAGTTGCGGCAGACCATCGACCGGGCGGTGCTGATCCGCGGCGGCCGCGAGCTGGACGTCGACGACTTCTTCGCGGTGCGCGATGCCGCATCGAACGCGACGCCCGACGTCGCCTTACCCGAGGCGGGGACAATCACGCTCGACGAAATGGAAAAGCGGATGATCGAGAAGTGCATGAAACACTACGAGGGGAACATCTCGCGCGTCGCCGAGGCCCTCGGGTTGTCGCGCGCCGCGCTCTACCGGCGGTTTGAAAAGTACGGGATTCAGGCGTGACCCTTCGCACCAAGTTCACGGTCTACCTCGTCGCGCTGCACCTCGTGCTGGCCGTGGCCGCGTTTTACGTGCTGCTCGAGCGGCGCGTGCTGCTGTTCGTGGTCGAGGGATTGTTCGTGATGCTGGTCATCGGCGCGATCGCGCTCGTGCGCGCGCTCTTCGTGCCGCTCGACCTGATCCGCACCGGCGCGGAGCTGATCAACGAGCGCGACTTCTCGACGCGATTCGTCTCGGTCGGCGAGCCGGAGATGGACACGCTGATCGGCGTCTACAACAAAATGCTCGACACGCTGCGCGAGGAACGCCTCGCCGCGGAAGAGCGGCATCAGTTGCTGCAGAAGATCGTCGCCGCGTCGCCGGCAGGAATCGTGATCTGCGACTTCGACGGCAACATCGAGCAGGTGAATCCCGCGGCCGAGGAGTTGATTCGCGACGGGCTATGGCCACAGTTCGCGGAGATTCCGGTCGGCAAGTCGCGGCTCATTGCGTATCGCGGCGCGCGCCGGATGAAAGCGACGCGCGCGGAGTTCCGCGACCGCGGCTTCGCCAAGAGTTTCTACGTGATCGAGGAGCTCACCGAGGAGCTGCGGCTGTCGGAGAAGGCGGCCTACGAGAAGCTGGTGCGGATGATGTCGCACGAGGTGAACAACTCCGTCGGCGCGGTGCGCTCGCTCCTGGAGTCATCGCTGCACTATGCGCCGCAGATCGGCGACGCGGACCGCGACGATTTCACCAGTGCGCTGACGATCGCCTCCGCGCGCATCGACGCGCTCAACCGCTTCATGGCCGCGTTCGCGGACGTGGTGCGCATCCCCACTCCGAAACGCGCGCCGGCGCGCGTCGATGAGCTGGTGGCGCGCGTGGCGGCGCTGCTGAAGCCGGAGCATCCGATCGCGCTCGAGCTCGACGACCAGCGCGAGTACGACGTCGACGCCGGGCAGATCGAGCAGGTCGTGCTCAACATCTTCCGCAACGCCATCGACGCAACCGGACCGCACGGCGAGATTCGCGCCTCGCTGCGCGACGGCGTCCTCACCGTCGCCGACAGCGGCCCCGGAATCCCGGAGTCGATCCGCTCCGATCTCTTCACCCCGTTCTTCACCACCAAGCGCGACGGCCGCGGCCTCGGGCTCACGATCGTGCAGGACATCCTGGCGAGCCACGCCCTCCCGTACGCGCTGCGCAACCGGGAGGGCGGCGGGGCCGAGTTCGTGGTGACGTTCAGCTAGGCGTCTGCCGCTATTCAGTGGGTGAGGATGTCTTCGATCACGTCGAGCGCGCGGGGGTCGTTGGTCTGCGCGAGCCAGAACATCGCCTTCTCGCGGACTCTCGGGCTCTTGTGATTCTTTACGAGGTCGATGAGCAGCGGCACGGCGCGGTCGCGCGGGAGCTGCGAGATCGCGAAGACGGCGTGCTCGCGGACGTCGTCATCGGGATCTTCGTCCACCGCGCGGCGTAGCTCGGCGGCGGCCTTCTCGCCGGCCTTCTGTCCGAGCCAGAAAATCGCCTCGCGGCGGAGGCCGGAGCTCTTGTGGTTGCGCGCGATGTCGATCAGCTCCTGCGTCGCCGCGGGGACCTTGGACTGCGAGATCGCGAACACCGCCTTCTTCCGCAGCTCCTGGCTGCCGTCGCCGCGCACGAGGTCGCGGAGGAAGCGGAACCCCGCCTCGCCGCCGCGCTGGCCGAGCCAGAACACGGCCTGCTCGCGGATGTGATTGCCGTACTCCTTGCCCGCGATGCGCTCGAGCAGCGGCTCCACGCGCGAGCTCTCGTGCATCGCCAGGATCGCGACGATGCGGTCTTCGGAGGCCGAGTCGCCGAGATGCTGCATGAGGAAGTCGATGCTCGCGTTCGTGTCGAGAGTGAGCTGCTGCGCGCCGGTCTGCGGCGCGCAGTCGATGTCGTGCGCGCGCAGGTTTTTCAGCTTGCCGTCGCGCATCTTCGCGATCACCACCATCGCGCCGCTTCCGCCCTCATCCGAGAACGACATGCCTTCGTGGTTCCAGCAGCCGATGCGCACGTCCGCCGCGGTCGGAACCCTCCAGATGAACAGCCCGTCCGCGGGAACGCTCTCGGCCGACGCGGCCGCGGTAATGAGAAGAAGAGGAAGCAGCAGCAGATGTCGTTTCATCGTTTTAGTCCTCGTTCAGAAGCTCGAGCATGTAGTCGACTGCTTCTTTGTTGCCCATCACCGAGAGCTTCTGCAGGATCTCACGCTTGAGAGCCTTGTTGGTCTCCTTCTTCGAGAGATCGATCAGCGCGCGCGCGTTGTTCTGCACGAACAGGCCGTCGAGCACCGCCTCCTTGATGTCCATGTTCGACTCGGTCGCGTAGAACTGCAGGAGCAGCGGCGCGGTCTTCTTGCCCATGACGCCGAGCTTGCGGATGGCCTCCGTCCGCATCTCCGGGTCCTTGTCGCCCTTGGCGATCGCGCCGATGTGATCGACGTCGCCGGCGATGAACATCGCCTCGATGATGGCCTCGCGCGGTCCGCGCCCGGTCTCGGTGGCCCACATCGCCGCGAGATCCGCGCGCGCGCCCATCACGCCGAGGAGCCGGATCGCTTCCTCGCGCAGCTCGGCATCGCTCTCCGTTTTGGCCGCATTCAGGATGCGCCCGCGGTCGCCGGAGATCATCAGCGCGTTCAGCACTTCTTCCTTGACGTCGCGCGACTTCGTGCCGTTGTAGACCTCGAGCAGCAGGCCGCGATTGCGCTCGCCGCCGGCGATGCCGAGGTAGTGCACGGCCTGTTTCTGAAGCTGGGGCGAGCCGCCGCCTTTCGCGAAGTTCGCGATCAGCTGCTGCGCCTTCGCCGAAGACGACTGGCTGAGGACGAACATCGCCCCCTCCTTCACCTTCTTCGACGCTGAGCCCTTGAGGATCTTCTCCAGCAGCGGGAAGGCGCGCTCGGGATCGGTATTCATCAGCGAGTGAATCGCCATCAGCTTCACTTCTTCGTCGTCGATGTCGGCGGGATGGACGTGCGGCCCGCGCTGCTCTCCGACTTCGACCGCGAGCGCGTCGGCGTCGTCGACCCATTCGCTCTTCGGGTACGCCTTCTTCAGCGCGGCGACCATCTGCAGCGACTGCTCCTTGCTGCCGAGCTTATTGAGCGCGTACGCGGTCCAGTAGATCGCGCCGTCGGCGCGCTTGCCCTTCATCTCCGCGCACTTGCTGAAGAGGCGGACGGCGCGGTCCCAATCCTCCTCGTCGATCGCGTCCTCGCCCTCCTCATAGAGGTCGCTCTCCCGCTCGGCGCGCACGCTCTGCTTCTCGCTCTTGTCCTTTTCGGGCCACGGCTCCGGCTCGGCGTACGCCGCCCCGCTCATCACAATCGCGACCATCAGGGCCGCTAATACGTTCCACGCTTTCATGTGCCTGCCTCGTTGGTTATGCATTCGGTTGTTGGATCGCCGTGGTCTTGTCGCGGACGTTGGCCCGCACGACGCGCAGCTTGAGAACCAGCCCTTTCGCCTCGACGCGCTTCTGGATCGAGCGGAGCTCGTCCGCGCTCACCTGCGAAGGCGCGTGTGCGATCTGCAGCAGCACCGGCTCGAGATCGTCGAGGAGCGTGGCCACGCTGTCCTCCCCACGGTCCTGAGCGGTACGGCGGTAGATCCGATTGCTCGCCAGCAAAGCCTCGGCGCGCTCGCGCTCCGGCCCGATGTCGAGTCCTTCTTCCGGTTTGAGATTCGTCAGCTCGATGAGGATGCGCTCCGACTCGTCGAAGTGATCGCTCACCACGACGAGGAGGATGCGGTCGCGCTGCTGTTGGGTGGACGCCTGGCTCACCGGCTGGGCCAGTGGAGCGGCGGGCTTCAGCCCGCCGGCCGTCTTCGTCGGGCTAAAGCCCGACGCTCCACGGTTTTCCTTCCACAACAGCCCCGCCACGAACGCGAGTGCGACCACCGCCGCCACCGCGCCCCAGCGCAGCCACTCCGTCCGCCGCGTTCGTTTCTTCTCGCCTTGCAGGCGCCAGCTCAGGCGCTGCCAGACGCGGGTTTCGTAGTCCACATCGGGCTCCGGAACCTCCGGCGTCTCGACGCGGTCGAGCACCTCGGCGATGCGGCCGAGCTCCGCGCGGCACGCGTCGCATCCCTCGAGATGCGCGAAGCGCTCGCCGTAGTAAGCCATGACGATTTCTTCCTGTGTCAGGTGATTCATGTTGCGGACCCCACAAATGGTTGCAGCCGCTCGCGCAGCTTGGTAACCGCGCGAAAGATGGTGTTCTTCGTCGCGTTGGTCTTGATGCCGAGGATCTGGCCGATCTCTTCGAGAGGAACACCTTCGAAGTGGCGGAGAACGAACGCCGTCCGCTCGTTGCCGCTCATGGTCCTGAGCGCGGCGGCGATGGCGCGCTGCATCTGCGCGCCGAGGACCACGCGCTCCGGGGAGGCGTCGTGCGAGGCGATGTCGCCGAGGTCGTCGGTCGCCTCGATCTTCGCGTCGCGGCGCTTGCGCGAGTCGATCAGGTCGAGCGAGCAGTTGACGGCGATGCGGTGCGCCCAGGTGGTGAAGCTGGCGCGCCCGTCATAGCTGCCGAGGGCGCGGTAGGCGCGGAGAAACGTCTCCTGCACCACATCGTCGGCGTCGGCCGAGTTCGACGTGATGCGGTAGGCGGTGCGGTAGATCGACCTCGAGTGCCGCTCGACCAGCAGCCGGAACGCGTCGTCGTCGCCGCCGCGAACGCGCTCCACCAGCTCGAGATCCGTCGTTTCCATCCGACAAACTTAGACCGGACAGAGCGGAAATGGTTAGGAGGGCTGATCTTCAGCTCGCCAGGCTCTGCCGGTGGCGGTTCGGACTGACGCCGCGCAGGGCGCGGAAGACGCGCGTGAAATGCGCCTGATCGTAGAACCCGCACTCCAGCGCAATCACCCGCAGCGGAAGGTCGGACCCGAGCAGTTGCAGCGCCGCTTCGATCCGGCGTTCGCGCAGCACCTCGGGGAACGTCCGGTTGTACCACTGCCGCAGTCCGCGCCGCAGTTTCGCCGGCGAGACGCCGGTGCGGCCGGCGACCGCGGTGAGCTGGATCGAGTGCATGTAGCGCTCGTCGATGTAGCTCATCGCGCTCAGCAGCCAGGCCGGCGGCTGCGCGGTGCGCGCCTTCTGCAACGACGTGGACAACATGGCGCGCGCGCCGAGCGCCAGGGTCTCCATGATCAGGCCGCGAACCACGAACGGCGTGACGTCGTCGCTGAACTTGATCTCCCGCGCGATCCGGTGCGGAAGCCCGTGCAGGACCGCGGAGGTGGTGCGCATCGAGCGCTCCAGCGTGCCGGGGAGCTCCGTGAACGCGGTCAGGAAATGATCGTCGAGATCGATCACGATGCCGCTGGTACCGGGGTCCGCCACCACGTTCTCGTGAACGTGGTTCGCGGGATGGAAGACCACGTCGCCGGCCGCGAGGACTTCGCTGCTGCCGATGGTCTTGTCCGTCACCACGCCGCTGGTGACGATCGAGAGATGCGCGTGGTCGTGGGCGTGGCGCGGCACGTACGCCGCTCCCGACGACGCGACTTCGCGGATGGTCATGTCTCCGAGGTCGATGTGACGCAGGGTCTGGAGGATGCTCATGGTCTGCAAGACCATGATAGGGACGCGGCGGCGACCGCGGTCGTCAGGTTTTCTAAGGATTTCTAAGGGCCGCGATCCGCGCGCGGGCCTCGTCCTCGGCGACGATCGACGGCAGCGCGCCGGTGCGGGCCGATCGCTCGAGCACGGCGAGCGTGGTCTCGTAGATCGCGTCGATGAGCGGCGTCCGGTCGGCCTGCCCCATCACGGTCTCGCCGATGCCTTCGATGACCGCGCCGGCCGATGAGATCACGTCCGGAACGTAGGTAATGCCGCGCGCGAGCAGCACCCGCTCGCTCCCGGCGTCACGGAGAATGTTGTTCGCTCCGCCGCAGACGGCCCACGCATTCACGCGCTCGGCGACCGCGGAGTCGATCACGCCGCCGCAGGCGCACGGAGCGAGGATGTCGGCCTCGATTTCCATCACCGCGTCCGCCGGCACGACAGCGCCATTCACTTCCGCGGCAATCGCCGCGCTCCTGCGCTCATCGAGATCCGAGACGAACACGTTCGCTCCCGCCACGGCGAACGCCCGCGCGGCGGCCGCACCGATCGCGCCGCAGCCCTGAATCGCCACGCGGAGTCCCTGCAATGACGCATGTCCACGCATCCGCGCACATGCCTTCGCGGCGAGCGCGATGCCGCGCCCGGCGGCGGTGGACAAGCGCGCTTCATCGCGATGCACGTATTGCGTGGTGGTCGCCATCGCCGCGAGATCGGCGCCGGTCGTGCCGAGGTCGCCGGACGTGCGAAAGAGTCCCTGCAATGATTCGATCCGGCGCCCGAGCTCGCGGAAGGCGAGACGGCGGTCGAGTTGCGGATGGTCGAGCACGACCGCCTTTCCACCGCCCGCGGCGAGACCCGCCAGCGCGCACTTGATGGTCATGGTGCGCGCGAGAGACATGCAGTCATCGAGCGCGGCTTCGGGATCGGGATAAGCGCGCGTGCGAACACCGCCGCACGCCGGACCGAGAGTCGTGTCGTCGATGACGATGAACGCGCGCAGCTGAGTAGCCGCGTCGTCAATGGCGAGACACCGCTGCGCGTTCAATTTCCCGCGCATCATCAATGAAAAGAGTCGCGGCTACGTCACGAGGCTGTAACACTGTGCTCGATGTGAGTTGGCGAGAATCAGCATCGTGCGCTATGAGTTCGGCGACTTCGTATTGGACGTCTCGCGGCGCGTGCTCCTGCGTTCCGGCGAACCGGTCGCGCTCGCACCGAAGGCGCTCGAGCTCCTGATCGCGCTCGTCGAGCGGCCCGCGGCCGTGCTTTCCAAACGCGAAATCCTCGCGCGCGTCTGGCCGGACACGTTCGTCGAAGAGGCGAATGTCGCGCAGAACATTTCCCTCCTCCGCAAAGCCGTCGGTGACCTGATCGTCACGATTCCGCGCTCCGGCTATCGATTCGGCGGCACAGTGCGCGCCGCCGCGGACTTCGGCGACCGGCAGGCCTTTCACGATTACATCCGCGGCCGTCATTACTGGAACAAGCGCACGCGCGCCGACCTCGAGCGCGCGTTCGAATATGCCACCAAGGCGGCGGAAGCCGATCCGGCCTACGCCCGCGCGCAGCTCGGGCTCGCCGACACCTACAACCTGCTCGGCGCGCAGCACGCCATGGTTGCGCCGCGCACCGCGTTTCCGCGTGCGCGTGCGGCCGCATTGCGCGCGCTGGAGATCGACGAGAACTGCGGCGAAGCCTACGCGTCGCTCGCGTTCGTGAACTGCTGGTTCGACTGGGATCACGCAGAGGCGGAGCGCAACTTCCGCCGCGCCATCGAGCTCAAGCCCGCGTACGCAACGTCGTATCACTGGTGGGCGGAGGCGCTGGCCAGCGCCGGGCGGTTCGACGACAGTTTCGCGCGGTTCGAGACGGCGATCAAGCTCGATCCGTTGTCCAGCGCCATTCGCACCGACTTCGGCGTCGCGCTCAGTCTTGCCGGCGACTACGCGCGCGCGGAGGCGGTGATGGGGGAGGTGTTGCGATTCGATCCGGCGTTCGCGCGCGCGTGGATCGGTCTGGCGATGCATCACGACCGGAAGCACGAATACGCGCGGGCGCTCGAATGCGTGCGGCACGCGCTCGAGCACGACCCGTCACCGAGCTCGATCGCGCTGGAGGCGCGCCTGCTGGCGCTTCAAGGCAGGCGCAGCGACGCGCGCGAGAATCTGCGGCAGCTCGAAACGCTGGCGAAAACGGTGTACGTCGTCAGTTGTGATCTGGCGACGGTTTACGCCTCGCTAGGCGAGTCTCAACGCGCCGGCGAGTTGCTGGAGGCCGCGCTGGCCGGCCGCGAGCCGCACCTGACCTGGCTGGCCGTCGACTCGCGTTACTTCTCTTTCCACATCCCGCACTCTTTCATGGCGGGCTCGTAGGGATTGCCGATCTCGTCCTTCGCCGGCTGCAGCCACGACTTCTTGGCCATCGGGCAGTAGGCGACGCCGGGGCGGTCGCCGGTGGCGTCCTTCCGCAGCTTGATCATCTCGTCGGAGAGCGTGCCGAACGCCTGGCGCGCCTTGTCGAGGTCGGCGCTCTGCGCGACGGCGTCCGCGGCCTTCGCAACGGTCTCGTTCTTCGCGGCCGTGGCGGCCTCGGCGAGCTGCTTCGCGGTCGCATGCACGTCGTTGATCGAGTTCTTCAGCAGACCCTGGCGCACCGCCTCGTACTTCGAGAACAGCGCGGGATCGGCGAAGAGCGGCGTCGCAAGGAGGAGCGCGGTCAGCATGAGCAGGCGTTTCATGTCCGGACGTAACGCGCCGTGCCGCAGGAATCTTTCAAAATGGAACCGCCGATGTTAATTGTATGAAACGGCAGTGAATTGTATGGATGTGCACGACAGTGCGCGTAAGCCGTGGACGTCCGGTGAACACACGCCGCCGCGAGCTCGAAACTCACGCCCCACGTCTTGATCTTTGACAGCCCGTGCCGCGAACGTGGCCGTGTGCTCCTCTTCAAAAGCGACCGCGTGACTGCCGGGGTGTTCCCACATGAAGACGGCCCGGTGTCGCAGCCCATATTCATGTTTCCGCGCACGGTCGCGAGCATCCCCTCTGGCGATCACCGGATCGTGGCAACGCCGGCGACCGTGCTCATGCACAATGGCTTCGCTCCGCCGCTGGAGGCCTCGGTCTGGTATGCGTTGTCGGACGAGGTACTGTTCGAGCTGATCGCGTCGGCCGACCGCGAGCTCTCGCCGGCCCGTCCGTTTCGCTTCGCCGAGGCGGCGCCGCCGGCGCGGACGCTGATCGAGGAGCGGCTGCTGCTCACCGCGATCCAGTCGGGGGCCATCGTCGACCAGCAGGAGATCGAACAGCGGATCATCGCGATTCTGCGCACGGTCATTCGCGCGGCGTACGCGAACAAGGGACCGCGCGGCCTCACGCCGCGCGAGATCGAAGGCATCGAGGCGGTGCGCGACTGGATCGCCCGCAATCCCGCCGGCAACCCCTCGCTCGCGGAGCTCGGCATTCGCGCGGGGTTGTCGCGCACGCAGTTGTGCCGCCTCTTCCCCCGCAGAACGGGCCTCGGCCTGACGCGTTTCACTCACGTGCTGCGCGGCTGCATGGCCGTCGACATCATGACTCGCGACGTCGTTCCGCTGGCGGAGGTCGCCGCGCGCCTCGGGTATTCGAGCCACGGCCACTTCACGCGCACCTTCAAGGCGACCTTCGGCGAAACGCCGTCGGACGTGCGCAGACGCTTCGCGATCGCGCAATACGCCTACGGTTACCTGCAAGAGCGGTCACAATGCGGTGGCGGCGATCCGAGCCTTTGTACACACAAGCAATAGCCATTGTATGTAACGTCAATGCCTCGCTTCGCACTATGTCCTCTTGCACCTCATTACAGCGTCATTCAATGAATTCAGCGACGCTGTCCGGTGCGTTGAACGGCACCTTCACAAATACGGGATTCCCTCTCGCTTCCGGTCGGTGAGCGCTCTTGCAGTAGGCCTTCGCGCCGCTCAAGGCAATCACTGTGAGAAAGGAAGCGAGATGAATCCATTATTGAGAAAGATCGCGTTGTTCGCGTTGCTGGCGCTCATGGCCGGCAGTGCGCTCGCGCAGATCTCCACGGGCAGCATCATCGGCAGGGTCGTCGACAACGACGGCAACGGACTGCCGGGCGTGACGGTCACGCTGACCGGCGCCGGCGCGCCGCAGACGTACATCACCGACGAGCAGGGTAATTTCCGCTATGCCGGGCTGGCGCCCGGCTCGTACAGCGTCAAGGCGGAGCTCGCGGGACTGGGAACGAGCACGGCGGCGGTCGAGGTCAACATCGGGCGCAACTCCAGCGTCACGATGAAGCTGATCCCGTCCGTGCAGCAGTCGATCACCGTCACCGCCGAGACTCCGCTGCTCGACGTCCGCAAAACGGGGACCGGCGCGACGGTCACGAAAGTGGAGCTCGAGCAGATCCCGACTGCGCGCGACCCGTGGGTCATCCTGCAGCAGGTTCCGGGCGTGCTCACCGACCGGCTCAATGTCGGCGGCAATGAGAGCGGGCAGCAGTCGGCGTTCGTCGGCAAGGGAGCAGGCGGCGATCAGACGACGTTCAACGTCGACGGCGTCAACATCACCGACATGACCTCTCTCGGCGCCTCTCCCGATTATTACGACTTCGACTCTTTCGAAGAGATCCAGGTCGCGACCGGCGGCTCGGATCCGCGCATTCAGACGCCGGGCGTGCAGCTGAACATGGTCTTCAAGCGCGGCACGAACGATTTCCGCGGGTCGGGGCGCTACCTCATGACCCCCGGCAAGGATGCGACGGTCAATGCCGAGGCCAAGCCGTATCTGCAGTTCGGCAACTCGATCAACAGCGTCCAGGATTATGGTCTCGAGATGAGCGGTCCGCTCGTCAAGGACCGCCTGTGGTTGTGGGGCGCGTATGGCCGCAATCAGATCGATCTGTTCGTGGCCCAGCCGGTCGGGCAGACGCGGCGCTACACCGATCAAACGAAGCTGGAGACCATCAACGCGAAACTGAACGCGCAGGTGGCCGCCAGCAACAGCGCGGTGTTCCTCTTCACCAACAACTCCAAGGTGAAACTGGGCCGTAATGCCAGCCCGGCCCGGCCGCCCGCGACGACGTACAACCAGGACGACTTCGGCCCGCTCGGCAATTACAAGCTCGAAGACACCCAGATCTTCACGCCGAATCTGTACGTCACCGGTCTGTACTCGAAGACCAACGGCGGCTTCCAACTTGTCCCCAACAGCGGCAAGAACTGCACGGACTTCGAATGCATCAACGGCGGCGACGTGCACAATGCCGTCAACGACGCCGCCACCGGCGTGTGGGCGAACTCGTTCTATTACGCCTTCATCAAGCGGCCGCAGGAACAATTCCGGGCCGACGGCTCGGCATTCTTCGAGACCGGCTCGCTGAATCACGAGCTGAAATTCGGCGCCGGCTTCCGCGAGGTCAAGCAGCAGAGCCAGAGCGGCTGGGCGAAAGACCAGATTTTCTGGGACTACACGAACATCCCGGGCAAGCCGAGCGGATTCGGCGGTGTGACGTTCTTCCGTCCGGCCTCTAATGGAACCACCGCGGAATACACCGACCTCTACGCCGGCGACACGCTCCTCCTCGGCAACCTCACCATTCAGGGCGGATTGCGCTGGGACAAGCAGAGCGGCCATAGCAGCTCGCTGAGCACCACCGCCAATCCCGACGTTCCGAACCTCCTGCCGGCGGTCACGGTGAACGTTCCCGACGAGATCGAGTGGACGAGCGTTTCACCGCGCCTCGGATTCACTTACACCATCGGCTCGACGCGCCGTACGGTCCTGCGCGGCGGCTATAACCGTTACGTCGACCAGCTCGGAACCGCGACCGCCGGCGTCGCCAATCCGCTGTCCGCATACCAGTACATCTACATGTACGGCGTGCGCGATCTCAATGGCGACAAGCACATAACCGCCAGTGAGATCGGCCCGGACGCCTACGTCTATTCGACGTATGGAATCGACCCGAACGACCTGTCGCACACCAAGCAGCTCATCCGCTTCGACAACGACATGACCCCGCCGCACACCGACGAATTCGTGGCCGGCTTCGAGCACGAGCTGATGTCCGACTTCACGGTCGGCCTCACGTATACGCACCGCGAGATGAATGACTTCATCTGGACGCAGTACGAGAAACACGCGGGGCAGGGCGACTACTACACCACCGCCGATTACGAGCGCGGCCCGACCGCGAGCGGTAAGCTGCCGCCGTGCCCGGTCGATCCGGCGACCGGCCGCGTTCCCGCCAACGGTTGCACCGGCGCCGCGGCCAGCGCTCCCGTTTATGTGCTCAAGGCCGGGCTTGCGTCGCCGACGTTCGGCGTCATTACGAACCGTCCCGATTATTCACAAACGTATGAAGGCCTGGAGCTGACGGCCGTCAAGCGAATGTCACATCGCTGGATGATGCGCGGCAACATCTCCTGGAACGACTGGACGCAGAGCGTCGGACGGAACGGCTTCGTCGATCCGACACCCCAGCGCGTCAACGCCGGCTGCTCGACCTGCGACGGCGCAGCCGTCGTCCAGGGCTCCGGCGCAGGCTCGGGGTCGAAGGGCGGCGTGTTCATCAACTCCAAGTGGTCCTATAACCTCACCGGCGTGCTGCAGCTCCCGTGGCAGTTCAGCCTCGGCGCCAGCGCCACCGGCCGGCAGGGCTACCCGGTTCCGTACGTCGTTCGCGTCAACACCGGGCCGAATACACAGGGCGGGCAGGGCTTCAAGCAGGTGCTCGTCGCCGACGTCGACGAGTTCCGCCTTCCCGACATCACCAACATCGACCTCCGCCTGGCGAAGGACTTCCGTTTCAGCGGCGTCGGCCTGACGCTGGCGGTCGATGCATTCAACATCACCGATCAGCGCACCGTGCTCCAGCGCTCGTCGCGCCTCGGCATCGCCTCCACGAATCGCGTCACCGAGCTTCAGTCCCCGCGCGTGTTCCGCCTCGGCGCACGCCTCACGTTCTAACCCCCGCGTGTGTGGAGGACAGGCGATCCCGCCTGTCCTCCCGCCGCGCTGTACAATCCTTCAACCCACAAATGAACCGGAAGCTCACCGGGACCGCGTTCATCGCGGTCGCGATCGCCGTGCTTTTCACCGGCGCCAAGATGCGCTCCGTGCGGTCGCCGTCCGCGCCGAAGCCGGTCGTCCTCATCGGGACGCGCTCGTTCGAGATCACCGACAAGCCGATCGTGGCCGCGTTTACGCTGGACCGGGTGATGACGCAGCTTGCCGCGCGCAGCGGCGTCGCGGGCCTGACCGGTCCGCAGCTTCTGCGGCAGATGTTCGACACGCAGAACCGGCAGCCGGGCCTCGCCGACCCGGCCGGACCGCATTGCGACGACACGCTCGTCGCCGGCGCTCCAACGTTCAATGGATTTCCGCGCCGCTGCCCGACGCCCGAGGGACGGCTGGCGGCGACGCCGTACCTCGGTGATGAATACTTCGCGCTCGGCATTGCAAACAGGTTCGATCTCGCGCCCGCCGACGGGACGAACTGCGGCCAGTACCGCATCGCGTTCGCGCGCCGCGAGCCGAGTCCGCTCACGCGCATTCATCTCATCTTCGAGGCCGTGCTGCCGAATCCGAATCCGTCCGCGGGTCTCACCGGCTGCCGCGCCGTCGCGCAGTTCTGGGCCGATCTCAGCGCGGTCGACTCGATGGACGAGCGCCGCGCGCGGCTCGAGACCTTCTTCTTCGACGGCTTGCCGGGATTCGCGCCGGTGGTCGATCCGCCGAACTTCGCGCAGCCCGGCGGCATCCGCACGTTTCATCAGACCCTGCCGTCACCCGGCAATCGCTTCTATCAATTCCGCCTGCAGAAACAGTGCGGCGGCGGCGACTGCACGCTGCGCATGGTTCCGGACGTCCTCGAGAACATGCCGTGGAGCGAGTTGTTCGACGCGAACGCGACCGATACGCCGCTCGGCCGCGCGTTCCGCGACGAGTTCGTAAAGCAGCTCCCGACGCTGGCCATCCCCGATCTCACCGGCTTCCACCTCGATCTTCCGACGCAATATCTGATGGTGGAGAGCAATCCCACCGACGCGTTCGTCGCGTTCAACTACGAGACGCCCTTCAATCGCGCGCTGAGCACCTCGAAGGGCGCGGGCTTTCGCGACCGGATCGTGGCCGAGCTGGCCCGCATCGGCAGCACGATGACGACCGAGCAGGTGTTCGTACGCACGTTCCATGAGACCTGCGTCGGCTGCCACGGACTCAACGGCGCGACGAACTTCGGCGACGGACTCACGCTGGTCATCGGCTTCCAGGGCATCTCCATGCTGAGCGAAGACATCCTCATGGACGGCGAGGCCGGACCGCAGACGCGCTACGGCGTCGACCCGATCGTCGAGAAGCAGTTCGTGCCGGTGCGCATGCAGGTCCTCCAGGACTTCCTAAGCGGCAAGGCGCCGCCGGCTCACTCGAAGTAAGCTCTCCCCGATTGAAAAAGAGCGAGGCCGACGCCTATCTCCGCGCCACGCGCGCCGTCGAGGGATGGTTCTTCCCGATCGACGCCTATCTCTTCGCCGTGATCGACGAGGCGCAGAAAGGCGCGGGGATCACCGGCAATCTCTTCGAGATCGGCGTGCATCACGGGAAGACGGCGATCTTCCTCGCGCGCATGCTCCGCGACAACGAGCTCCTCGGCGTGTGCGACGTCTTCGGGCAGCAGGAGCTGAACCGCGACCGTTCCGGCGAGGGGAGCCGCGAGCTGTTCGAGAAGAACATGCACGCGCTCGGCGGTCCCGCGCGCGTCTTCGCCAAGCTCTCCAGCGAGCTGACCGCGGACGACACGACGACGGACTGCCGCTTCTTTCACATCGACGGCGGCCACCGTCCGGAGGACGTCGTCGCCGATCTCGAAACCGCGAGCCGCGCGCTGCACGCGAATGGCGTCGTCGCGCTCGACGACCTCTTCAACCCCAGTTGGCCCGGCGTGGGCGAGGGTTTCTATCGCTTCATCGCCGCGCGTCCGGACGTCTTCGCGCCGATTCTCATCGGCGGCAACAAAGTCTTCTTCGCGCGTCCCGGCGCCGGTTATGCGTTCGACGAGCTGGCGTCGTTCGACCTGCGCGCGTTCGCGTTCGAGTACAAGGAGTGGCTCGGGCGGCGGGTGATGACCGCGGTGCGCCGCTCGTGGGTCGACCTCGATCCGATGGGCGCGGCGAGGCTGCATGGCGAATAGCCGAGAGCAGCTCACGTCGGGAGTGTTGACGTCACCCGCCGATGGCCTGTTGCGCGATGCGATCGCGGCCGCGCTCGGGATGCCTCCTGGCGAACGCGCACGCTTTCTCGCCGAACGTCTCCGTGAGATCAAGGCGTTCATGGACGAACGGCCGCTCGAGCGGCCATGGACGTTTTCCGAATTCACCGGAACCGATGGCTCCTGCATTTTCCGCGGAGGGGTCGGTCATTCGCTGGTTGTGGACCCTGACGGAACGATCTGGCGGGCACGGAGCTACGAAGATTTCGAAACGACGTACACGATTACCGAAAGGGATTGCCAGATTGCGTCCCTCACGCCACTCTACGAAGACATGCGTCGGTGCACCCTCGAATAGCGTCATTGGGTCACCATCGCGTTACGAATGTCGCAGAGTTGGATCGATCGCTCGCGATTTGGATCGATATGACGCGCGGCGGCTTGCGTTCATCCCGGCGTCGATGCGAACGTGGATGCATGCGAAAGTCGATCATCGCCGCCGCTCTTCTGATGCTGTTGTCGTTGCCCGCGATCGCAGGAGGTGAGGACGAAGTCCGCGACTCCGAGAACGCGTTCGCGAAGGCGTTCGCCGACCGCGACGTGCCGCGCTTCGCCTCGTTCATCGCCCCCGACGCCACGTTCATCGTGAGCGGCAAGAGCGTCAGCGGCTCCGACGCCGTCGTCAAGGCGTGGTCGGGATTTCTCGAGGGAGCGAAGCCTCCGTTCTCATGGCGCTCCGAGCACACGTTCGTCGACGCGTCAGGAACCAGCGCGATGTCCGTCGGCGGCGTCTTCGATCCCGACAACGTGCGCATCGCGACCTTCACCTCGTTCTGGCGCAAAGAGAACGGCACCTGGAAAGTCGTCTTCGACGGCCCCGGCGCCCCGGTCTGCAGGGACAAGAAGTAGCGCGATAAGCGCGGCTGGTGGTGCGTAGGTTCGTTCCTACGGTTGAACTACACTGGTACGAGGCGCACGGAATCGGCAAGAAAGACTTCAAGATTAAGCGATACTTCGACTAACTATGCCAGAACACGCACGCTTCGCCGTCTGCATCAAGAACACTGGTTATCTAGCCTCGCTCGAACTGCGAAAGCTTTACGAGGTTCTCGATGATCCTGAGGCAGAGCGGGACGAAATGATCCGCGTGATTGACGAGTCGGGCGAAGATTATCTCTTTCCGTCCGACATGTTTGTGCTCGCGCCACTTCCAGCGTCTGTGGAAGAGGCAGTGCTGCACGCCACCGAATCATCGGCGGCGTAACTCCTGCGGGCAGCGGCGAGCAATACGGAGGGGAAGGCAAGAGCTCGTCGCGACCCTCAAGTGCGCACTGACCTGAGCGCCGTCGGTGCTGGCCTGCCGTCCAGAGTTCCGAGATTGCATCGGTCTACCCAGTGCAATACGCTCGATACGTGGCTTCCGCTGGGTTTCGAGGCGCGGCTGCTGTTCTGCTCGCACCATTTGCAGTCGGACCGGCCGTCTGCATTGTGACATTCGCAGGCGCGCCTTTCGTTTCCGACATTGGCGTTTCCGCGTGGCGCTTTGCGGTAGCGACCGGTCTGGTCTACGAAATCCCCGGGGCGATCATCGCTTTGCTTGCGACCCTCATTGTCGGAATCCCAACCCTCCGGCAAGCCCGACGAACCGCATCCGCACCCTCGCTCCGGTTCGCGATCTTTATCGGCGCACTCGGTGGCGGAGGAATCTTCCTGTTTGCGTCTTTTCTTCCATCGCTCCTCTACGGCGGCGGATCGTGGCGTGTGGGACTATGGTTGGTTGCTGATGGACTTGCGTCAGGGATCGCTGTCGCGTCGGTATTCTGGTTCGTAGCTTTCGCTTCGCTGGTACCCCACCCGTGCTCCGCGCCGAAAGACTGAAGACTCAGCTGACGATCACGCAGGACGTCATCGCACGGCGGAGGTCGGTGGCGAAGTGATGAACGCCACGATGTCGTTCGACATCGCGTCGGCCGACGGGCGGTAGAGATACATCATGTGCCCGCCGGGGTAGTTCTTGATCGTCAGGTGGCTCGCGTCGATGCCGCTGTGCTCGAGCATGTAGCGCGTCGCGAAATACGACGTCGTCAGATCGTCGTAGCCCGCGGCCGCGAACACGCGCAGCGCCTCGTTGTCCTTCGTCCCCTGCGCGAGCGCGCCGGTAACGTCGACGAATCCCGCGAACGCGCCGCGGCGATTCGCGGGGCGCTTCCACTTCTGATTGGCCTCGCCGCTCTGCGGCAGATAGCGGCGGTCCATCTGGACGCCGAGCTCGTCGTGGAGATAGGTCTGGAACAACGAGATGTAGATCGGGCCGGTCTTCGCGCCGAACGGATCGCTGTCGGGATACTCGGCGACGTCGTCGAGCTCGTCCTGCACGTATCGGCCGTCGAGGAGTCCGAGCGACTTCCCTTCCTCCCGCAGAAGCTCCTTGGTGAAGCGGATCGCGTTGATGCGCAGATTGCTGCGCAGGATGTACTGCTTCGAGAGGCCGGTATAGCGGCGCATCTGTTCGGCGATGCGCTCCTGCTCGGCCTTCGGCAGGTTGTCGCCCTGGAAGAGCGCGACGAGATAGTCGGAGCCCGCGAACTTCTCGACCTCGCGCAGCAGAGTCTCGCGGTCCTTCCACTGATCGGGAAGTTTGTGGTGATACCAGGCCGTCGCCGCGAGCGCGGGGAGATGCGTCGCGAACGTCAGGTCGTTGCCGGCGGTGATGAACGGCAGCGTTCCCATGTTGAGCGCGGGAGAGACCAGGATGATGCCGTTGAGGCCGACGCCGAGGTCGGTCTGCAGGCGCGGCACGAGCAGCGAGGAGCGGATGCCGCCGTAGCTTTCGCCGAGGATGTACTTCGGCGAGTTCCAGCGATTGTGCTCGGTGATCCAGGCGCGGATGAAATCGGCCACGGAGTCGGCATCCTCGTCGTAGCCCCAGAACTCCTCGTCCTTCTTCTCGCCGAGGGCGTGGCTGTAGCCGGTGCCGACCGGGTCGACGAAAACTAAATCGGTAGCCCGGAGGATCGTGGTCGGGTTATCGCGCAGCTTGTACGGCGGCGCGCCCGGATCGGAGGCGTCGCTCGGGATGTCGATGATCTTCGGTCCGATGACGCCGAAGTGCAGCCAGATCGACGCCGATCCCGGCCCGCCGTTGAAGACGAACGTGACCGGCCGCTGCTCCGCGCGCGTGGCGTCTTTCGTGTAGGCGATGGTGAAGAAGCTGGCCGTGTTCTTTCCGGCTCCGTCCTTCAGAAAGATCTCCTCGGAGGTCGTCGTGTACGCGACGTCTTCGCCGCCCAGCTTCATGCGGTGCGGCTTCACGAACTTCTTCGGCTCCGGCGGCTTTTCGGCTGCGCCTTTGTCGGCCGGTTTCTCGGCCGGCTTCGCGTCCTGGGCGGCGAGGGGAGTGGCGAGGCTGAGGGCAACGATCAGCAATGAGAGGAGCTTGCGCATGGCGGGGAGTATATAGGGGACATCGCCGGCGCCGGCGATGTCCCCATTCGGTGCTGTTGCCGGCCTAGTAAGGACGGCCGAAGAAGTAAATGTTATCGACGTCGATGGTCATCGAGGACGTCGACCCGAGCGACCGTTTGACGGTCACACGCACGGGTGCATTGTCGTAGTCGTTGCTCAACGTAAAGCCGACGACGCTCGCGCAATAACCGTAGTCGGCGGCGGTGAACGTTTTGACCTCCTCCACGTTGGTGTTCAGGTTGCGCACATAGACGTTGATGGCATCATCGGACGTGCCGCCGGTGTCGCCGAAATAGGCGTCGAGGCGGATGGAGTACGAGACGTGAGCGCTGGTGACATTGAACTCCTGCGCAATGCCGTATCCGGCGTCGAGGCGGGCGGCCCAGGTGCTCCCGCTGATGGCGCAGCGGTCGGTCACGTACTGATGATCATTGGAATCGCCATAAGCCCACGCCACGCCGGGATTGGCGTCGAGCGTATTGTCGAGCAGGTATTGCGTCTGTGCACCGGCCGGGACGGCCAGTGCGAGCAGCAGAAGCGACGAGACGACCAAGAGATGCCACAGTTTGTTAGCCATTGTCAGTACTTCTCCTTAGGAAATGAATTGGACACATGTACAGCGGAGCGGTTGCGCGCGCAAACGCGAGTAATGCCGAGGTGAAGGGTGAACTGGGAGTCCCGGTGACGGTTACGCCAGCGACGGGCAACAACTGCGAAGGCGGCGCATCAAACCATAATGAAATCGGGATGTCAATCAAGGCCATCCATGATTTCGCCCACAATGACGGCGGGGTCGCGGTCACCTGCTAGATGCGTTTCGAATTCGTCACTGCTATGGACGAGACAACACTCCGAGGCATGCCTGTAAGGCCATACTGCCTCGTCAGCTACCTCGCCGGCGGGTCGAGGATGCCGTGACGGAAGGCGTAGCCGACGACCTCGGCGCGGTTGTGGAGGCGGAGCTTGTCGAGGATGTTGCGGACATGGAACTTGACCGTGTTCTCGCTCACGCCGAGGCGCTTGGCGAGCTTGCGGTTCGAGGTCACGCCTTCGACCATCAGCTCCAGCACTTCGCGCTCGCGGATGGTGAGCGGTTCCTCTGCGCTGGCTTCGGCGGGCCTGGCGAATTCCTGGAGGAGCTTGCGCGCGAGGACGGGGGTGAGGGCGGGCTCGCCGCGCCTCGCGCGCTCCAGCATTTCGAAGAACGCATCAGCTTCGAGATTTTTCAGCAGGTAGCCCTGCGCGCCTGACTTGATGGCCTCGAACAGCTTCGCCTCCTCGTCGGACGCGGTGAGGACCACCACCTTCACCTCCGGCATGTCGACGGTGATGAGGCGCGTCGCCTCGAGGCCGTCGAGCTCGGGCATCTGCAGATCCATGAGCACGAGATCGGGCTTGATGTCGCGCGCCAGGTCGACCGCCTCGCGGCCGTTCTTCGCCTCGCCGACGACTTCATGGCCTTGGGCCATGAGCAGGCTGCGGAGTCCGTCGCGAAACAGCGCGTGATCGTCGGCGATGAGGATGCGCACCGCCGAGAGTATACGGTGCTACGACAATGCCGCCTCGACGAGCGGAACCTCGAAACGGACCGTGGTCCCCGACCCGGGCGCCGCTTCGACGGCGAGCGTTCCGCCGACGCCCTCCGCGCGCTCGCGCATGGTGGTGAGGCCGAACTGCGGGAACTCGCTGCGCCGCGGGCCGCCGGCGATGAAGCCGACGCCGTCGTCGATCACCAGCGCGACCACTTTGCCGTTGTGGCTGCGGATCTCCACGCGCGCGTGGGACGCGCGCGAATGTTTGCGCACGTTCGTCAGCGCCTCCTGCACGATGCGCACGAGCTGCAGCTCGATGCCGGGCTTGAGGGGCACGTCGTTCTCGATCGTCAGCGAGGTGGCGATGCCGCTCATGTCCTGGAAGCTGGTGAGGTACTCCCGCAGCACGTCGGCGAGCGATTTATCCGCGCCGGGGAGCGTGCGCAGCCCGACGATCGACTCGCGCACGTCGCCGTAGGCCTGGCGCGCGGCCGACGCGAGCTCGCGAAGCTGTTCGCCGGCCTGCTCCGTCTTCTCGTGCTTGAGATACATCTCCGCGGCCTGCACTTTGGTGTTCACGTACCCGAGAACCTGCGCGAGGCCGTCATGCATCTCGTGCGCGATCCGGATGCGCTCCTCGGCCACCGCGAGGTCCGCCACCTGCTGGTGCAGGTGCGCGTTGTCGATCGCCAGCGCGGCCTGCAGCGCGAAGCGCTCCAGCGTCTCTTCGTCGTCGGAGGTGAACTGCGCGGCGGCCAGCTTTTCCGTCAGGTAGAGATTGCCCATGAACGGGCCCTTGCACGGGATCGGGACGGCCAGCAGCGATTTCATCGGCGGATGGTTCGGCGGGAAGCCGTACGAATGCGGATGCTTGCCGATGTCTTCGAGGCGGAGGCGCTGCCCTTCGCGCATCACCTCGCCGAGGAGGCCGTGGCCGACCGGAGGCGGCCCGATGGCGGCGCGCTGTTCGACGGTGATGCCGCTGGTGATGAACGAGAGGATGCGGCTGTCGCGATCGACGACCGAGAGCGCGCCGTATTTCGCCCCGACCAGGTGCCGGGCCTGCTCGACCACTTTCTTCAGCACCACGTCGAGCGTGAGCTCGGCGGTGACGTCGAGTCCCGCGCTGTGCAGCGCCAGCAGCTCCTGATTCTGCCGTTGCAGGCGCGCGTGCATGTCGTCGACGAAGCGGAAGATCGCCCAGGTGAAGAGGACGATGGCCCCGATCGCGACGAGGTCGAGCGCCAGCCGTTTTTCCCAGGAGATGAAACCGATCACGAAGGCGCGGGCGACGTCGATCAGAATCACCGCGAGGATCGGCGTCAGCGCCGCGACGAGGCGAAGCCGTTTCAGCGTCATCAGCAAGTGCGACCCGTTGAACGGGAAAGCGTATTGTGCACTAAAGCGGCCGTAGCCCATGTTCGCATCCTCGCCAGCGACGCCCTCCGCGCACGACATGCCTCGGAGTGGGTCCGCGAACGCGGAGGGATGGGCAGGACCCTGCCTTTTGGGGTGGGGTTAGAGAGGCATTTCCATCTCGGCAATCACGTCGCGCAGCGCCGGTGACCGCCAGGAGTACGGCGCGACCTGCTCGAAGCCGGCTTTGCGGAAGGCGGCGCGGTACCAGGCCGAGGGGCGGCGGATGAACGCATCGAGGTCGCCGATCACGTCGTCTTCCTTCGTCAGCACTTCGATGAAGGCGATTCCGGTGCAGATCTTCGCGAGCGTCTGCATGCCGTCGCGGATCTCGTTGTCGGGGACGTAGTGGATCACGTCGGAGCAGACGACGAGATCGAACGCGCCGAGATCGAGCGAGGGGAGCTCGCCGAACGTGGCCAGGCGGATGTTGCGCTCCTTGCCGTAGCGCGAGACCGCGTACTCCGATGAGTCGATGCCGGTGTACTGGACACGGGGGCGGAACGCCTGCAGGTGCGAGAGCCACGCGCCTTCGCCGCAGCCGACGTCGAGCACGCTGCGCAGCTGCCTGCGGATGAAGTACTCGGTCGTCGCGATCGCCAGCGCCACCTTCCTCCGCACCTCGGCATGCGTGTTGATGCGCGTCGAGCGGTCGTGATACCAGCGCTGGAAGTAGTCGCGGTCGTAGTGTTTCATGCAAAAAAGAAGGGCGGCCCGGAGGCCGCCCTTCATCGTACTGCGAAAGCGGGATTTAGAAGTCGTAGCGGACAGCCAGCTGGATCGTGCGCGGATTCGTCGTCACCTGATCGAGGACGCCGAAGGTCGCCACCGGCGTCTGGCCGGTGCCCCAGGTCTGGTTGCTCGCGGAGATCGTGCGGTTGGCGCTGTCGGCGCAGTTGAAGCACTCGCCGAAGACCGTGAGCGCGCCCGGTCCGAGGTTGAACGACTTGCCGAGGCGCAGGCTGACCGTCGAGAAGTCCGGCTGGCGGAAGCTGTTGCGCTCGAGATGCTCGCCGGCGATGGTCGGGCGATCGACGTTGTTGCCGTCGTTGTTGGCGTCGCTGCCGTAGCGCGCGCTGTACGCCTGACCGGTGGTGTAGGTGTAGGAGCCGGAGAGGCCGATGCCCCACCAAGGCGTGTCCCAGATGAAGGTGAGGTTCGAGCGCCAGCGCTGATCGCGCTCCGAGTACCCCCACATGCTGCCCTGGAGGTCGAGCACGTCCTCGGCCTGGATGCCGGAGAAGTTGCGCTCGTTCGAGTCGTTGTCCTTGTCCTGCGAGTAGGTCACGTTCGCATACGCGCGGAGACCGGCGGCGAAGCGGCGGCGCGCCGTCGCGGTGAGCGCCCAGTACTCGGAGCTCGCGTCGGACACGTACGTCGTCACGCGGCCGTAGGCGGTGTTCGGACGGGTGGAGCTGAAGCGCGGCATGCCGTTGGCGCCGAGGACGATGTTGCCGCTGGCGTCGCGCTGATAGGCGATGTTGATGTCGGTCAGACGCTCGAGGTGATCGGTCTCGGCGTACGTATAGTCGAGGCCGACCGCCGTCTCGTGCCAGAACTCCTGCTCGCCGCCGATGGTGAAGCGGTCGGTGCGCGGGTTGGTGAAGTTCGGGTCGACGGCGAAGACGCCCGGCGTGGCGATGGTCGTGAGCTTGGTGAAGTCGATGCGCTCGACGCCGACCGGAGACCAGGTCGCGCCCCACGCCGGCGACAGCGGATCGGTCGGGCCGGTGGTGGCGTTGGCGTTGATGATGTACTGCGTGCCGCGCACGCCGTTGGAGCTGAAGAGCTGCGCCCAAAGCAGCGCGGGGGTGCGGCTCCAGTAGCGGCCGACGGTGCCGCGCACGACGGTGCGGCTCCACGGCGACCAGCTCACGCCGAGGCGCGGCGAGAACTGGTTGTCGACGTCGGGGATCTGTCCGTTGAGCTTGAACGTGCCGTTCGCGTTGCGGTCGTTCGGATTCAGGACCGGCTGGTCGGGGTTGTCGAGCTTCTCCCAGCGCACGCCCGCGGTCACGGTGAGGTTCGGACGGAGGTACCACTGGTCCTGCAGGAACGCCGCGGTCTCTTTCTGACCGAAGCTGACGCCGCCGGCTTGATCGGCGGTCAGTCCGCCGAGGCCGCCGAACTGGCGGTACTGGTCCCACTTGCCGGCGAGGAGCTTGGCCTTCGCCTGCGCGAACGTCCCGGTGAACTGGAACACACCGCGCCAGTTGCCCTTGAAGATCTGCTCGACCGAGGTGTCGTTGTAGTCGAAGCCGGCCTTCATGACGTGGTTCTTCCAGAGGAACGAAACGGTGTCGGCGACCGCCATGCGCTGCACGGTTGAAGTGATGGGGAGGAAGCTCACGCCGCCGTACGTGGTGGTCGTGCCCATGATGATCTCGGGCAGGTTCTCCGAGCCCGGGACCGGCTCGCGCGGCGTGAACTCGTCGGCGAACGTGTAGTTGAGGTCATTGAGCAGGCTGCCGCCGAACGTGCCCGACCAGGACGCGACGTAGGTGCGGGAGTCGAGGCCTTCGACGCCGTTGGTGAGCGACGAGCGGTTCGTCGCGCCGGAGGTGCCGTGGTCGCCGTCGTAGGTGGTGTAGTTGCCGCGGGCCATGAAGCGGTGCTGCGGCGTGGCCTGGAAGTCGGCGCGGCCGAAGATCACCCGGCCGTCGTTGGTCTGCACGAAGTCATCGGTGGAGAGGAGAACCGGATACTTCGCGAAGATCTCGGCGTCGAGAACCTGCACGTTGATCGGGTTCGTGAGGTTCTGCTTCTGCTGGTCGTACGACGCGAAGTAGAAGAGCTTGTCCTTGATGATCGAGCCGCCGAGGGAGGCGCCGTACTGCTGCTTCTTCTGATCGGCGGGCTGGCGTCCATCGGCGAAGTCGGAGATGAGGCTCTGCGGCTGCGTGTAGTAGAACGCCGAGCCCTTGATGTGATTCGTGCCGCTCTTGGTGATGACGTTCACGAAGCCGCCGGCGGAGCGGCCGAACTCGACCGAGGCGCCGTTGGTGATGACCGTGAACTCCTTGACCGACTCCTGGGAAATGGAGAGCGGCGCGCGGCCTTCGGCCGTTCCGGCGGTGCCGCCGAAGAAGGAATTGTTGTAGTCGACGCCGTCGACGGTGACGTTGGTGTTGATGCCGCGCTGGCCGCTGATGGCGATGTTGCCGCGCTCGCGCTCTTTGCGCGACTCCGGCGTGAGGTAGACCAGATCGACGAAGTTGCGGCCGTTGAGCGGCAGGTCCTTGATCTCTTCAGTGGAGATCGTCGTCGAGGCCGCGGTGTTCGTCACCTCGACCAGCGGCGCGGCGCTGGTGACGGTGATCGTCTCGCTGACGCTCGAGAGCTGCATCGTGAAGTTGACCGTCGGCGAGCCGCCGAGTCTCAACACCACGTTCTGCCGGCTCACGGTGTTGAAGCCCTCGAGCGAGGCCTGCATCGTGTAGTTGCCGGTCGGCAGGTTGACGAGGCGATAGGCGCCGTCGGCGCCCGACACCGTATTCGAAGCGAATCCCGTGTCCTGGTTTTTCGCCTCGACCGTGACGCCCGGAAGCGGCGCGCCACTCTGATCGCTGACCACGCCGGCGACGCGGCTGGTGGTCACGTCCGTCTGCGCAAACGCGACTCCCGCGAATGCGAACAGACAAATCGCAATGGCCGCTGTGAGCCAGCGGCTGTTAACACCCACATGTTGCATGAACCCCTCCTGGAAGGTTGACAAAGAAGATGGACAACTCACTCTGGACCGAGTGACAGAACTTTACGTGAAAGCGGTGTAAACAGGAAGGGAAAAAGGCCGACCGTCAAGTCCGCTTAGGGAGGAGCTCGCCGCCCTCGAGATACTCCTCCGGGATCACCAGAAACTCCTCCACGCCGTACTTCCTGCGGATCTCGTCCGGGGTCATCTTGTCGGCCAGCACCAGCCCCTCGATCTCGCCGCTCCGCCCCTGCAGCTCCCACCCCGTCCAGATCTCGGTGTCGCTGTACGGACGGAGCGAGATTTTCTGGAGATAGCGGGACATCAGGTGGCCCGTCCCTTCTTCCTCTGCTCCGGATACGCGACCAGGAACTCGCGCAGGCCGTCCATCGCCTCGAGCACCCCCTCCGGGACGTTCTTGAGGCGCAGCCAGTAGCAGCCCGGATCGTGGAGGCTGCGCAGCAGCTCGAGGAAGTGGTTCAGCGAAAAGTAAGTGGTCTGATAGAGCTTGCCCTTGACCTTGTCGTCCTGATGCGCGCGCTGCAGTTTGCTGACGATGCGCGCGGCGATGTAGTACGGCGTCTGCAGCGCGTCGAACTCCTCGTGCGACATGCGCGGGCCCTTGGTGATGTGCTGGCGGTTGATGGTCGCCTGAATGAAGTCCTGCATCACCACGACGGCAGTCTTCGGGATCGGGCCGCAACGGCCGCTCTCGATGGCGCCGGAGAGAAATGCGACCAGCGTTTTCACCTGCTCGCTGTCGGGATAAATGAGCTCGCGGAGGCCGTATTTCTTGGCGATTGCGCGCTCGTCGATCTCGTTGGAAGGGACCTCCATAAGTCGCGTTTGAGAATAGCACGCTAGAATCTCGGGCAATGAAGACGTCCGAGATTCTGGAGAACGCATCGCTCTTCAAGCTGCTGGACGAGCGGCAGCGTAGTGAGCTGGAGCGCGAGTTCGAGCGGCGCGAGTACGCGCCCGGCGAGACCGTGTTCAGCATCGGCGAGCCGGGCGACGCCATGTATTTCGTCGGGACCGGCTGCGTGGAGCTGTCGGTCAAGGACAACACCGGCGCGAAGATCGTGCTGGCCAACGCCGGACCGGGCGAGGAGTTCGGCGAGCTCTCGCTGTTCGACGGCGGCGCGCGGACGGCCAGCGCGGTCTCCACCGAGAGCTCGACGCTGCTCGTGCTCGACCGCGACGGCTTCCTGCAATTCCTGCGGCGTCATCCCGACGCCTCGCTCAGTCTGCTCAATACGATGGGCCAGCGGATGCGCAGCACCGACGAGCTGCTGCGCCGCCACGCCGCCCGCAATATCAATGAGGAGCTGGCGATCATCAGCACTCCCGTCGAGCGCGTCGCCGACGTCATCGCGGCCTTCAGCGGCAGCATCACCTTTCTCCTTCTGAACGCCGCCTGGTTCGCGTTCTGGATCATCTGGAACATGCTGCCGGGCGTCCGCCACTTCGATCCCTATCCGTTCGGCTTCCTGACGATGATGGTGTCGCTGGAGGCGATCTTCCTCTCGATCTTCGTCCTCGTCAGCCAGAACCGCCAGGCCGCGAAGGACCGATTGCGCGCCGACGCGGAGTACGAGGTGAACCTCAAGGCCGAGCTCGAGGTCGCGCATCTGCACGAGAAGATGGATTTTCTGACCGAGGAGCTGCTGGCGCGCCTGCCGCGTCCGGAGCGGCACTAGCTAGCGCCAGGTCATCTCGAACGTGCAGGTCTTGTCGCCGTGGCACTGGCACTTCGTCTCCGTGACGGCCGGCTCGGTGCCGCCGTGGCGGAGGATCGACTCCTGGAAGTAGCCGATCGCGCTGGCGCAGAAGATCGGGCTGTAGCAGGGATAGTTGCTGTAGATCATCCGCGCGCCCTTCGGCGTCTTCTCGAATTTCACGTTGCCGAACTTCTGATACTGGTTGTGAAAGAGCGCGTTGTTCTCGAGGAACTTCTCCAGCTCTTCGGAGTCGAGCGAGCGGTAGACGCGGCCGATCCCCAGCTCCGCGGACGCGGCGCCGATGAGCGAGAGCGCGTTCGGGTGCGTCGCCTTCAGTTCCTCGTAGATCGCGCGATCGAGCTCGATCAGCGACTCGAACTCGCACCACGACGACGCCAGCGGCGTCTTCACGTAGCCGCGCGTGCGCGGCGAGAGTCTCTCGAGCAGGCGGTTGAAGCGCTCCTCGCCGAGGGTGTCCAGCAGGAACTGCTTTCTCCCGCCGAACATCACCCCCTTCACTTTCGCGACCGAAGGATCGGGGCCCACGAGGACTTCCTTTCCTTCCAGGCGGGGCGGATGTGCGGAGGCGGGGCGCTCCTGCAGCAGCGACATGGCGCGATTCTATCGGAGATGACGGAACGCTTCAGGAACGAAATCGCCGTCGCTGGCCTCGCGCGCGGCGATGGCGATCTGGAACTGCATCACGTCGGCGGGTACGGGATTCTGATAACCGTCGAGCGTGTCGCGCAGCGCGTCCAGCGGCGCGAGCCCCTCGGTGCGCACGGCGCGGTAGAGCTTGACCGCGATCGACTCCGCCGCGCCGGGTGTCAGCAGCGGCGGGATCATCGATTCGATCGGCGCGAGATCGGAGTCCAGCAGCTCGATGCCGCGCCGTTTCGCCAGCGCGCGGATGAGCGCGAAGCCTTCCGACGCGCTCGTCGCCGGGAAGATCGGAATCTTCACGTCGACGCGGCCGGGGCGCTTGAGATCGACTTCGATCAAATCGGGACGGCTCGAAGCGAGGATCCAGACGATGCGCCCGCGGTTCGCGGGATTGCTCATCTGCTCGGCGAACATGCCGTAGATGCGGCCCGAGAGTCCGGAGTCGCCGGTGCCGGCGTCGCGCTTGCCAAGGGCCTGATCGGCTTCGTCGATGAACACGAAGCAGCGGCCGAGTCCCTGCAGCAATCGAAAGATCTTCTCGAGATTCCCCTCGGTGCTGCCGACCCACTTGTCGCGGAAGTTCTTCAGCTTCACCACCGGCACGCCCGCCTCGCCGGCGAGGCATTCGACGAGATAGGTCTTGCCGGTGCCGACCGGGCCGCAGAGCAGATAGCCCATCGGCAGCGCCTGGACGTCGTTCATCTGCCACAGCTTCATGTCCTGCCGCAGCCAGGCTTTCAGTTTGTCCTGCGCGTGAAAGTCGTCGAGCGTGCGCTTCGACTCGATGAACTCGATCAGGCCGTTGGCGTCGCGCTCGACGAGCTCCTTGCGCATCGTCACCAGATCGCGCGCGTGCAGCGGCTCGGCGGCGTGCGTGCATTTGCGGAGCAGGTTCTCGACCGACGTCAGCGTGGTGCCGGTGAGCTGATGCGCGAGCGAGTCGTAGGCGGGCGCGAACTCGGCCAGCGCCGGCGCGTGTTCCCGCGAGAGGAGCGCGATCGCATCGCGCAGCTCGTTGCTCGTCGGAATCGGCACTTCGACCGCCGCGGCGCGCGGGTTGTTCACCAGCAGCGGATGCAGGTCGTGCAGGTTGTCGGCGATGAGGAAGGTGACGAGCGAGTGGCGCGCCAGGGTGTCATCGGCGGCCCAGTCGCGCATCAGCAGCGCGAGCGCGCTGAGGTCGTAGTTGAGCGCGCCCGGCAGTGCCGGCGCGACGAGATGCGCGGCCTTCATGTAGAAGCCGATCTGGCGCGACTCCTGCCCGAGCCGCGCCAGGTTCGCGGAGTAGCGGAAGAAACGGGTGAGCCATTCCGTGGCCGCGCGCGGCGCGCGCGGCAGCTCGGCCGTCTCGCGATAGGCCGGCCACTGCTGCACGATCTCGCCGCCCTTGTCGATCCGGATCCCGTTGCCGAGGTCGTAGGAGAGGATGACGTCGAAGCGCGGCAGCATCACCCGCGTCAGAAACTCGTACAGGCTCCCGAGCGTTTTCCCCTCGAGCACGAAGCGGTCGTTGACGTTGCCGTAGAGGAGGAACTGGTTCGCGGCCTGCGCCTCGTACAGTTGCGTGAGTCGCGTTGCCCAGGCAGGCAGTCTCATAGTCTCAGAGTCTCATAGTCTCATAGGCATCACTGGCCGGGCGGCGGCTCTATGAGACTCTGAGACTCTGAGACTGTGAGACTCCCTTCATCCTCAATATTCAACAGCCGCGACGTCAACTCCACCCCGATCGAAACCGCCGCCGGCCGTCCGCGCAGCGTCGCTTCTTCCAGCGCGAGATCGAACTGCGTCTCGATGCGCGCGAGGTCGGCGTCGATCTCGGCGAGCGAGGTGACGCGATGCTGGATGTTGTCGAGGCGGCCGCGCAGGAGATCGAGCGTGGCCTGCTTCGAGTCGCGCAACGACTCCGAGAGCTGCGGCGCGGCCATCTCGCGCTCCAGCGCCGCGATCTGCTTCCGCAGGTCGCGCTCATCCGAGGCCGGCGCGATGATCAGGTTGCGCTGCGCGACCAGCAGCTTGAGAAACAGCCAGGTCAGCTTCTGCAGCGCCTCGCGGTTGCTGTCGAGAAAGAGATCGTCGCCGGCGTGCTCGGTGTAGAGCGTGTCGAGGCGCACCCGTTTCTCCTCGAGCCTCTTATAGCGCTGCCGCGCGGCGCCGCCGACGTTCGACAGCAGCTGGCCGCGCGAGTCCTCGGTATCGCCGCGCAGCTGGTCGACGCGCTGCTCGTCGATCCACTTCTGAAAGCCGGGATTCGACGCCAGCGTGATCAGGTAGATGAACTCCGCCGCGAACGTCACTCCCCAGATCGCCGGGTCGAACCAGCCGCCGGCCAGACCGGCGACGACCGCGAGCGCGTTCCACGGAAGACGCAGCAGGGGGACGTCGGGTCTCGCGAAGAAGGCCTGCCAGAGATATCTCAAGTCACTCCGTCGTGGTCTCGGGTCCCATCGACTTCACCGGCTCGCTCGGCGTCACGCTCGAGCCCTCCGGCGCCTCGATGGCCATCCCTTCCTTCGCCGCGAAGTCGGCCAGCGCCTGTTCGGCGAGCGCTTTCTGTTCTTCCTCTTTGACGGCGATGTCGGCGGTGTTCAGCGTGTCGCGGGCCAGGCGCGCGCGGCCGGCGGCCTTCTCGCGCTCCTCCTCGACCATCTTGTGCAGCCGGTCGAGCGTGTCGCCCGAGCCGCCGATGGAGGTGATCATCCCCGAGGCCATCTCGGTCAGCTCGGCGGTGGCCTTCTTGATCTTCAGGTCGTCGAGGCTCGACTTCAGCTCCTGGATCTTCGCGTGGGCCGCCTTCACCGAGACGTCGCGGGCCTTGATCAGCTCTTTATAGGTGGTCTCGGCCTGCTGCAGCTGGGTGCGGTTCTCGGTCAGCTCGCGCTGCGCGCTCTGCAGGCGCAGCGCGTAGTTGCCGGCGGTGTCGCGGTTGCCGGCGCGCAGGTTCGCGGCGGTCTTCGCGCGCAGCTCGCGCTCTTCCTGTTCCAGCCTGCGGATCTGCGTCATCAGGCGCTCGCAGAGTCCGGCGTGCGCGGCCAGTCCCTCGTTATAGTTGGCGATCTGCTTGCGGAGGTTTTCCTTCTCCACTTCCAGCAGCGCCTCGGGGTTCTGGCGCTCCATGCCGGAAATGAAGAGGCCGAAGAATCCGCGAATCAGGTTGGCCAGTCGTTTGAACATGCGCGCTCCTTGCGATGAGAGAGTGTACCGTTTCAGTTATCCCGCGCGAAGACGCGGGATCTCCGGTGGCACCGCGCGACACGCGCCTGTGGCCTGATTCCTGCGGTATGACCGGAGATCCCGCGTCTGCGCGCGGGATAAACTGCCAAACTGGCAAATGAACGCCGCACTGCTCGCCGCCGCATGGATTTCACTCGCGCCTGTTCTGATCCCGCGGCAGGAAGTCGCTGTGACCGCGGCGAACGGCAGGCTCTATCTCATCGGCGGCCTGGCCGGGACGGCCGTCCTCGACTCGGTCGAAGAATACGATCCGGCCACGAATCAGTGGCGCCTGGTGGCGCCGCTTCCCCGGCCGCTGCACCACACCGCGGCCGCGTCGATCGGCAACTCGGTCTACGTCGTCGGCGGCTACGGAACGATCGACTTCGATCCGGTACGAACGGCGTATCGCTATGACATCCCCGACGATCGCTGGACGCGCATCGCCGATCTCCCGACCGCGCGCGGGGCACTGGCCGCGGTCGCGATCGACGGCAGGATCTACGCGGTCGGCGGCTTCCCCGGCGGCCACGACCTCACGGTCTACACCCCGGCGACGAACTCCTGGCGCGCGCTGCCCGACATGCCGACGCGCCGCGAGCATCTCGCCGCCGCGGCCGCGCGCGGCACCCTCTTCGTCGCCGGCGGCCGCTTCACCGGCAAGACCAACGCCTTCGAGTGCTACGAGCCCGAATTCGACCGCTGGACGATCCTCCCGCCCATGCCCACCGCCCGCGGCGGCATCGCCGCGGCCACGCTGAACGACCGCATCTACGTCTTCGGCGGCGAAGGCAACCCCGCCACCCCGACCGGCGTGTTCGAACAAACCGAGTCCTTCGACCTCGACACCTTCACCTGGCGCACCGAGCCCCCCATGCCCCACCCAAGACACGGCATCGGCGCCGCGACCATTGGGAACTTCATCCACATTCCCGCCGGATCCGCGGTCGAAGGCTTCGGTACCTCGGCGGTGCACGACGCGCTCACCGAGCCCCCGCCATCGCCGCCAGGGCCGAAGCGGAGGTCGGTGCGGCATTAGGGGGTGGGTGGGTCGTATTGCGGTTTCTGAGTCGGATGGAGTATCTCTGGATCTCGTATTCCCGCCGTACGCAGTAGTTGGGCAGCGTGACACTTACGCTAAAATAGCTGACCGGTCTATCTTATGCTCGTCTACGCCAACTCATTGGAAACGGCCCCATCTGTATGTCTTGATGATTTCCTCACTATCGTCGCGCGGTGGCTGACTCGGAAGGAAATCCCGCGAACGACCGCCGCCGACCTCGGTAAACCAAATCGCTTTCAGTTTCGATCCGGCGCATATGCAGAGGTACTCCACATCGCCGAGCCGGAACTCTTGTACTCATTCAGGTACGTTCATGCGGACTCTGGCGTTGTTGGCCGGGAGTGGTTCACCGAAATCGGCATTTCCGGACATGGCCAGCACCCCGAATCCGTGACCGTGGTCGTTCGAACTGAGGAAATTAGTTCGCGAGTCGTCCGGCAAATCGAAGCAAGCAGGCCTGCTCTCCTGTTGGAGTTTGCAAAAAGGAACCTGCTTGCGTCGGCTACGCCCGGTCTGGACATCCTGTTGCTCGACGACGAATACGCCGCCGAGGGACTGCGGTACAGCCTCGCGATTGCCGAACGAAAGCATCCCTATGTGATCGTCAGCCCGACCCCGCAGGGCGCGTATCTGTGCGATCCGGAGATTATTCGCCAGAGTGTGATCGGTCTCGCTGATGTGGTGCGAATTCCACCGGGATGTGACACCTATCAGATTGCGAACATTCTCGGAAAGGACTTCGCGACATGGCGAGGGGCGATCAACGTAGTTTTGCCTCCCCGCCAACGCCCGGAGACTTTCGTTCCGACTGTAAAGTTTCTGCCAGACATGCTAGCCGAGATTGAAGCCAGCGGCAGACGAATCGAAACGGAAATCCTGGCCGCGGTCACGCACCGGACGAATCGTCCAATGTTCGCGCGTCACATTACCCCGGGGGCCGTTCGCGATCGAAAGCAGCGACTTGAGCTCGCGCAGCGAAAAGCGGAAGCTGAGCAGCGCGGGAACATGCGGGAGTGGGTCGATCTTCTCGAGCAGGAAAACTCGAACCTGCAGCGAAAGATCGAAGCCCTCGAAAAACAACTGCTGGATGAGCAAGCTGGGCGTGATGACGACGGACGTCAGTTCGAAGAACAGCTAGAGAAGCTGCAGTTTCAGTCCGCGTCACTTAAAGAACAGCTTGAAGCGCTGTCAAACGCCCGCGGAGACGGAAGCGAAGCGTCGTTGACCGATATTCGTGATGCTGTGCTCGCCGCTATTGTCGGGGCAGCCACACCTGAGCAATCACTTCTGATCCTTGACCGGTTCTTTGCTGATCGCGTTGAGATTCTGCCTTCAGCTTTCAGGTCCGCGAAAGAGTCGCGCGGTTTCAAGTATCCGGAACGCGCCTTCGAACTGCTGCGAAAGCTTTGCAGCGAGTATTACGACGCGATCAATGAAGGTGGCAAAGGTGACACTCAGGCGCGGCAGATCTTCGGCGAGGCATATACGGCACGCGACTCTGAACTCGTAGAAACGAACCGTCGCGCGCGGGAGTTGCGGACATTCGATTATCACGGAGTGCCCGTAGAGATGCACCAGCACCTTAAGATCGGCGTAAAGCCGAGCGCAGCCGAGACGCTTCGCATTCACTTTGCGTGGGACGCCGAGCGTCACAGGGTTGTTATTGGTCACTGTGGCCCGCACCTGGACCATCGTTGATCGCCTCGTCACTTTTCCCGCTCCAGGTCTGCCCAGCGTCCTTGGTGTAAGCTGATATGGAGTGACCTTGTCAAAGTCGAGCAGCCGTTCGTTCGGCCGAGGCGAAGCGGCGACGATGATCATTCTGATATCCGCGGGTCGAGCCGCATGAGCATGATCCGTCGGGAGCTGCCTCAGTCTGCGCTCGTGAGTTGCGGACGTTGCCGCCTCACAGTGCTTAGCATCGAGGGTTCTCCTTCATAACCGGAACCTCGGCCGAACGAACGGCTGCGCTGGTTTCCTCTCTAGCTGATGGTTTTTGCGTTGCTGAGATCGAACTGCTGGCCAATAGCCCAGATGAAGCCGACCAGCTCGCGTGCGACGGCGACAACAGCGATGTTGGATGGCTTTCCGCGGCTGGTCAGACGATGGAAGCGCCGATGAAGCCGTGTGTCGCATCGACGGGCGATGTCGGCGAGGGCGGTGGGCTGACCTCGTCTCCTATGGCTGGAGTATCTTTCCTTCTTTCGCCGTGCGCTGGTAGTGCCATGCCGCCTCGATTGCCAGACGCGCACCAGATCACGGAGTGCTTCGTGTGCCGCATCCGGAACGGCAATCAAGGTCAGCTCGCCGGCGCGATACAGTTTGGCCAGTTTCGCCGCGTCACGGCGGTTCGTCTTGACTCGTTCGCAGCTTCTTCGTGGTGTCAACGACGGCGCCGCGACCTCACAATAAATCCTCTTCTTCCACAGATGCCGAGACCCAGAACGCCGGCAGTGATACTGCGGCTACAGAGCCGCGGCGAGTCTTTACTTAGACGGCGGATCACAGGTAGCCGAGGAGAAGGTCCATGTGCTTCTGTAATACCCATTGTAAGAACCGCTGTCATTCCATTCCTGAAGATATCCCCTTAGAAGTTTTTTGTTGGCCGCCGTTAAGTCAAAAGAATCATTGACGCCTCCTCCGGTCAGTGAACCAGCATAGTTTCCGTGGAGATGAATCTCTTTGCCGTTCATATACCAATGACCTGAACCTTGTCCGGAGGTTGTCGCATACCATGTACCACCCGACTGAATACAAGCTCCATTAGTAGAGTAAAAAACTCCAGTGCTGTCAGTCGTGGACTCGAATGTCCATTGGCCAGCTGGAAGAATGGAAGGTTGAGAAGGGCCGGAAGCGGCGGTTGCTGGATTGACGTTGGGCGTTGTTGACAGTTGGAGGTTGCTCGGTGGTTGGCCGAGTTGCAGTACGTAACCCCGTGAGGTGCAGCCCATCGCCGCAAGTAATAATAGGACGCACGACACTAAGGTGAGCGCTTTTGTAATCATGATTTGGTTCCTTCCTTTAGGTATCGTCGACGAGTGCAGGTGAAACTTAAACTCCTCAACTGTCGGCGATTTCGTTCTCGTTTTCTGATCATTGATAGGGTAATGACGCGATGAGGCTTCGCCCCATACCGTCGGTCGCTACTGAACTTTCTATAGAAAGTGGGGCCTCCTACCCTTAAAGACTGACGCGGGAGAAGACTTTCCTGCCTCGAACATGAAGGACGGTCCGTTCCCTACGATCAAACCGCTAATCCGCTGAGCCTACTGGGCTTGGCGCATCGCCTGCTGAGGCCCTGCATCAACTTTGGTCCTTTGAACCGCATCGCGGAGGTGGCGAGCGCGGGTAGTGCCCTGTGATGGGTGGACCCTAGCATTCCGGTTCATGACCCATCGCAGCCAAGATCGCGCGTCACCCGAAGCGGTTATGCGGTCGTTCGGTCCAACGTTTTGTCGTCGCTCGCCTTGTAAACAGAAGAACGATTCGGCCTGTCTGATCGCACATGCGGACGGCTTTGATCATCATGGTGGCGGCATTCGCCGTTGCGGCGCACGCAACCACTCTCACGTGGATCCGAGGTTCGACGACGAAAGTGGAACAGATGATCGGCGACTGCGATTACACGGCCCAGGGGAAGACGGGACAATGTGTGCCCACCACCAGTCAGACCGCCACGCGCGCCCGGGTCCTTGGCACCGACCTCGGCGCGTCGTTCGAATCTGAGGGCCGGGTCATTTTCGCGTTCGGCGACACGATCAGTCCTTCACCCACCGAGAACTACTTTGCCAGTGACACGATGGCCTCGAGCGTCAGCACCGATCCGTCCAAAGGATTGTTCCTCGACTTCTTCACGAACAATGACGGCTCGCCGTACTTCGTGCGCATCCCTGGTGTGAGGATGGGTGCGGGCGAGGTGCCCCACGCCGGGATCCGGCTCAACGGGTCGACGTACATCGTCGTGAACACCGGAACGGACATCACCCTCCCCGACCCGAACATCAATGAGTATTCGGTGCTGACGCGGTTCGATGAGGCCGCCCGTCGCTTCACCGTCCTGCGGACGATTTCTTCCCGGCCGAACGGGAAATTCGTCACGACCGCGCTGCGCCAGTCCGGAAGCAACGTGTACATCTTCGGTCTAGGCGTCTATCGAGGCAGCGATGTTTACCTTTCCGCCGTCGGAGCGGCTGATTTCGAGAGCGGACGGGGAACGCGTTACTTCACCGGACTCGTGAACGGGCAGCCGGCCTGGAGCACGTCCGAGGCGGATGCCGTGCCGGTCGTCCTGGACAATCCGTTGAACATACCGAATCACACGCCGGGCATCGGCAACGTGTCGGTGATCTACTCGAACGAGCTCCGCCTCTGGCTGATGACGTACGACAGCGGCCGCAGCTCACCGGAGACCCAGGGGTTTTACTTCACGTATGCCAGTGAGCCGTGGGGACCGTGGCAGCGGCCACAACTCATTTTCAATTCCACTCGCGACGGCGCGGCGGGAACGTTCATTCACGACCCGCGCATCTCACCGAGCGACCGTCTGACCGGACCGACGATCGGCCCCAATGATCCGGTCACGACGCCGGGCGGTCCATATGCACCGTACATGATCGAGCGCTTCACGCATGTCGCCGACCGCACACTCTCGATCTACTACACGCTGTCGACGTGGAACCCGTACACCATCGTCATGATGCGCTCGGATTTCCTGGTCTCGGAGGGATCATCGCGATGGCGGAGCGTGCGGCATTAGCCGCCAATACGCAGTGCCGGGCTCGCTCAACTGGACTACTCTGTGCAGCATGAGCAATGTAATTCGCAGAAACGATGCAACGCGACGATTCGCGATGTCCTCCGTGATCGTAACGGTTCCGCGGCCATCATGCTGTGCCAATGCACCGCTCCGCTGCGGCGAACGAAAGCGGCGCCGCCTGGCGCCGCCTCGAAAAACCTGCCGGACAAAGATTTTACGCACCCGCCGGAAAAGCCCCACGACTCAACCGCGAATTTCTTCACGTTCGACCAGCTCGATCATTATTACCGCGTGCCAGGAGAGTTCACGTATCGCCTGACAGGCGACCAGTACGGATTCGAGGCACTCTCGTTCATCATCACAGAGACGCATCCCGGCGGCGGACCTGGACTCCATGTGCATGACGTCGAAGAGGCGCACGTTCTACTCGAGGGCTCTGCTGAATACAGAATCGGAGACAGGACTTTTACCGTCGAAGGGCCATATGTGGCGAAGGTTCCGGCGGGCGTACCGCACACATTCATCAACGCCGGCCACAAACCTTTCAACCTCGTCGCCGTGTTTGCGTCGAAGCATCCCACCACGAAAAGGATCGGACCGAACCCACTCATTTCCAGCCGACAGAACCTGGAAGAGCCGAGATTCGGCAGCATCCCCTAGTTGCGCATCACGGCTTCACATCATTGAATTCGAGCCAGTATCCATCCGGATCCTGGAGATAGATCTGGCTCGCACCGTCCGGCCGCTTCGTCACCGTGTGCGGCTCGCGTTTGCTGTTGTAGTAGACGATCTTGAGTTGATCGAGACGCGCCGTGAGAGCCGGAATCGACGACACACGAATCGCGATGTGCACGTTCATGTCCGACTCCAGATTCGCGGTTCCGCCAGAGAGAAGGTGCAGCTGCTCGTGGGACCCGAGGCTTAGCCAGACATGCCGGTCATCCTTGAAAGGATCGGCGATTCTCTTGAGGCCGAATGTCTCATAGAACGATGTACTTCGCTCCAGGTTGGACACGTGAAGCGCCGCGTGGTCGAAGGCAGGAGCGACTTCATGAGCACTCGCTTCCTGGCGGGACAACCAGCCCGAACTCGGAACTGAATCCCAGTACATTCGCGCAGTCGGGACGTATTGCGCCATCCTCTGTTGGACCGATGGCGCAGGAACGAAAACCTGAAAACGCCAGTTCAGAACGTCGGCAACGTACATCGTCCGATCGGCGCCAATCGCGAGCAGATGCGCCCATGCGAACTGCCCCGGCGCATGTCCCGGCTCACCGATCGCACCGACGATTTTGCCGTTCGGGTCTAACTCGATCACACGATCGTACCCACCATCGGCCATCCATACGTGTTGATCAGGCGTGATGAAAAGGCCATACGGATACCCGACTCCCTTCCACTCCTTCAGAAATCTCCCGTCGGCATCGAAAATCTGAATGCGCTGGTTTTCGCGATCGCCGACATAGACGCGTCCCTCTCCATCCGTGACGATCGAGTGGGGCAGATTGAACTCGCCCGCCCCGGAGCCATTCTTCCCCCATGACTTCAGAAACTTGCCGGTGCGATCGAACTTCATCACGCGAGAGTTGCCGTATCCGTCCGAGACGTAGATCTCGCCCGCCTTGCCGAACGCTACGTCCGTCGGTCTGCTGAAAAGCCAGTCCGCCTCGGCGCCCGTGTTCTTTCGCCCGAGGACGAGCAGCACACGGCCGTCGTGATCGAGCTTCAGGACGAGATGGCTGCCGTCATCAGTCGTCCAGAGGTTGTCGTCCTTGTCGATCCGCAACCCATGCGGGTGATCGAACAGTCCCTCGCCGAGACTGCGGATGAACTTTCCGTCGTGACTGAACTCGAGCAGCATCGGCTTCGCACGTTGGAACAGGAAGATGTGTCCCTTTGAGTCGACTGCGACAGCAGACGCTTCGCCGAAGTTCATCCCCGCTGGGAGTTGAAAGAAGTCTGGCGCGACGCGATATGCGAGCTCCGGGACCGGCGCAAACTCCAGCCGCTGCGTCGAAGGATCGTGCGACTGACCGCCCGCCACACCGGCAATGAGCATGGTGAAGATCAGAAAACCTTTCATCGTCTCCTCCATCGTCGCGTGAACATGCGACAACGGCAGTATCTGCTTGTCGGATCTCCGTCTCAAATCACGCGACCGGACGCGCTGCACAGGCGGGCGGCGCGCTCTCCGCTGGACTAGCACGATGCTGGGTCACACCTCCATATCGCAGTTCTATCGGCACCTCCGTCAGCGGCCGAAGTACCGCAAGCGCTACGGAACGAACGAGAAGCGAGGCCGACTGGCCGGCAAGCGGCACATCTCGGAGCGTCCTGCTGCCGTGGAACTCCGTCGGGAACTCGGTCACTGGGAGATGGATACGGTGAGCGGCCCCGGCAAACACGGCGTGGCGACGCTCGTCGAGCGCGCGACCGGCGGCGTATTGATTGCCAAGCTCGCCGATCACACCTAGGTCGCTCTGAACCGGTCCGCGATTCAACTCATCAACGAGCAACAGTCTCTCTTCAAGAGCATCACCGTCGACAACGGAACCGAGTTTCATGGCTATGAACAGCTCGAGCGTGCGACCGGGGTGACCTTCTACTTCGCTACGCCATACCACTCCTGGTAACGCGGCTCGAACGAAAACACGAATGGCTTGATCCGTCAGTACCTACCGAAACGACAATTGATGAAGAACGTCACCCAATCCCGATGCAATGAGGTCGCGCGGATCCTGAACAACCGCCCCCGAAAACGCTATGCGTTAATGACACCGCTCGAGCGCCTGCATCAGCTTCGCAAACCTCCGTTCGCCGAAAGCTCAAGGCGCTGACGCGCCTCCTCCGCTTCGCTCCGGCCATGCGGGTGACCTTCCGACTCACTCCGGTTGCATTGCAGCTATGCCGGAAAGCGGAGCTTTCCGAGCGTTTCGCCTATCATTCCCACACGTCGGTGTTGCAGTTCAAACCTGAACCTAAGCACCGGTCATCATGGCTCCGGTGCGGTAAGCGGTTGAAGATCTAGCCGTTCTGCGCAGACGCCCTTCAGGTTTTCTATCAAAGTGGGTAGCGCAATTCTATACATCGGATGGTGGTCCGAACGTTCTTTCGCAGACTTAACCGCCTGAAAGCCGAGGTCACGCAGGATACATTCCCCCGGATGCGAGGCGGCGATGGCATATACCGACTGAAGCTGCTTTACCGATGCAACTCCGGCGATCAGCCTAATCGTTTGGGACAGCAGGCAAAGGAGTGCGGCATCCCGAGGTCTGGACGAAGGATCGATTGCAATGCTTTCTATATAGAGATCCTTGACTTCGGTCCGCTCGGTCGGACCGTAGAGCGAGTCGCCACGGATCCCGGTTTCTTTGATCTCTCCGGCTGTGAACTTGCTCATCGTGGCTGGCCTGACGGGCAACATATTGATATGCCCTACCGCCTTCCCGTCCTTGCGACGGACTATGTAGAAGCCGGTAGGATTCTTGGCGTACCACTCTTGAAACTGTTCCAGTGGAACGGCGTCAGCTGGTGAGTAGACACGTCGCTCCAGATCGGCGGTCCACTTCAAATCTTCGGTTGTCGCTTGCACTACCTCGTAGCGAGTACATAATTCGCGGATTCGCGCGATTGCCGGGATAGTACCCGCTGCTGCAAATCGCCACCTTAGCGGCGCAACAAGGAGCCACGCCGCGAGGCCAAGAATCGTCACAGCGAGGGCGACACCGACGTATTTGTTCACCTGAAGCGTTACGGTCGTGAGTTGAGTCACCAATCCGATCATGCCGACAACCGCCATGAATATTGCGCCGGCTTGTTGCCGGCGCGATACGTTAGCTGTCATTTGCCGTCTCCATGCGTTGCATGAACGCGTCTCCGCGATAGACGAGATGAATATGTCTAATATGGAGTGACACGCGTGAGTGTTTCCCTACCCATGCTTCCGTGTGCCGAATTCTAATTGAAATGCGGCGTGAGCCTTGTTGCTGCGGCTTAGCGCGCGTGCCACGACGTCAGGGGTGCCGTGTCACGCGACTTCATGGTGTGTCAAGCGGGCTGCGGGCGCCGTGGTGCAGGACGTGGGTGTAGATCATTGTGGTCGAAACGTCCCGGTGGTCCAGCAACTGCAGCACGGTCCGGATGTCGTGTCCGCGCTCGAGGAGGTGGGTTGCGAAGGAGTGCCGGAAGCTGTGACAGGTGATTCGTTTGTCGATCCCGGAGGCGCCTCTAGCGGTCTTTCTCGCGCCGGTACCGCACCGAGGCCGTGATCAGTTCCTTCAGCACCTTCATGTCCACATCGGCGAGGCGCCTGATGTAGAGGCACACCTTGCCGGTGCGGTGTTTGCCGAGCTTCTTCATGAGCTCGGGGTGGCGTTCGAATACGTCGATCAGATAGATGGTCAGTTCCTTCTTCCGCGGGGAGAAGCCGGCGATCGGCCAGTCGGCCTCGGTGCCGTTCGCGTACACGAGCCGGTAGGTGCCGAAGCCGATGATGGCCGGGCCCCACATCACGGCCTTCTCGCCGGTCACCTGCTCCATCAGCGCGACGAGGGTCAGGCAGTCGGCGCGGGTCTGCTCGTCGGGCTGGCGCTTGATGAATCCGGTGACGCTCGCGGTGGTCGGCCGGGTCCTGGGCTCCGGCATCAGAAGAGCTCCTCGGCCAGCGCGACGATGATGCCCGCCGGGCCTCGCATGTAGCAGAGCCTGTACTTCTCCTCGTACTGCACCACCTCGCCGACGAGCTCGGAGCCGTGGGCGCGCAGGCGGGCCGCGGTGTCGTCGAGGTCTTCGACCGCGAACATGATCTGCCGGAGGCCCGGCGTGTTCGGCGGGGCCATCGCCGGCTCGGCCGCGACCAGCTTCGGGTTGCGGTACTTCGTCAGCTCGACCCGTCCGTGACCGTCCGGGGTCCGCATCATGGCGATGTCGGCCTGGACGCCTGCGAGCCCGCAGAGGCGGTCCACCGTGGGGCCTTCGACCGGCATCTGGCCCTCGAGCGCCATGCCGAGGGTGGTGAAGAAGGCAATGGCGGCCGGCAGGTCGTCGACGACGACGCTGACATGGTCCATTCTCTTGATCGTCATGTCCTTAGTTTAGCTGGGGTTACTCAGCACTTGCGATGACATCCAGGGTACTCAACGTTGACATGTCCTGACCTCAACGTTGACTCGGCGGATCTCAACGTTGACATGTCCGCATCTCAACATTGGCTTGCCGGATGTCAACGTTGACTTGGCGGATCTCAACGTTGACATGTCCGTATCTCAACGTTGGCTTGCCGGATGTCAACGTTGACTTGGCGGATCTCAACGTTGACATGTCCGCATCTCAACGTTGGCTTGCCGGATGTCAACGTTGACTTGGCGGATCTCAACGTTGACATGTCCGCATCTCAACGTTGGCTTGCCGGATGTCAACGTTGACTCGGCGGATCTCAACGTTGACATGTCCGCATCTCAACGTTGGCTTGCCGGATGTCAACGTTGACTTGGCGGATCTCAACGTTGACATGTCCTGATCTCAACGTTGACTCGGCGGATCTCAACGTTGAGATGTCCGCACCTCACCGTTGACTCAGCGGAAGTCAACGTTCCCATGCCCGGACCTCAACGTAATCGACCGCCTATACTCCGTCCCGTCATGACGAACACAGTCGAGGTATGGACTCCTCCGAACACACCCACGCCCATAGGGCCCTACAACCATGTCGCCAGGGTCGGCCAGTTCCTGACCATCGGAGGGATTGCCGGCTTCGATCCGGCGACAGGGCAGCTCGCTGGGGAAGATGTGTACGCGCAGGCGAGGCAAATCATTGATTCTTTTAGGACATGTCTGGAATCGGCGGGCTCCGATCTGAACCACGTCATGCACATCAATGTCTTCCTGAAGAGCATGAGCGACTTCGAAGAGATGAATCGTGCTTACGTCGACGCGATGGGGGACTATCGCCCGGCGCGAACGGTCATCGGGGTCAGTGAGCTTCCAAAACCGGGTGTCCTGCTCACCATGAACCTGACCGCGGTCACAAAGTCTTCTTGACACCACCCTCCCTCCCTCCTAAACTCCGCGCCATCGCAACATACCGACCGGTCGGCCGGTAAAACCGGAGGAACTGATGATTCGTCGCCTGCTCGCCGTGGTCGTTCTCATGTTTAGTGCCGCGGCCGCTTTTGCCCAGATCGACAAAGGGTCGATCGAAGCGGTCGCCCTCGATCAAAGCAAAGCCCCGCTCCCCGGCGTGACCGTGACGGTCGCCCGTCCCGAGACGGGTTACCAGAACACCGGCGTCACCGACACCTCCGGCACGGCGATTTTCCCCGCTCTGCAGCCGGGCAACTACGAGGTGTCTTTCTCGCTCGAGGGATTCGCCCCGGTCGCGGCCCAGAGGCTCGTGCTTCGCGTCGGGCAGCAGGCCAAGGTTGCCGTGACGATGCAGGCGGCGGCGAGCGAGACGATCACCGTGAGCGCGGAGGCTCCGATCGTCGACGTGCACAAGACCGACTCGTCGACGAACATCGTTCCCGAGCAGATCGACGCGCTGCCGGTGCAGGACCGCGACTTCCAGCGCCTCGCGTTCATCGCCCCGGGCGTGCAGCGCGAGCGCGGCGGGTTCCGCTTCATCAACGGCGGGCCGGTGGTCGGCGCGGGCGGCAACGCCTCGCAGTCGACGATCTTCGTCGACGGTGTGGACCTGACCGATCCGGTCAACGGTCTCGCACGCGCGCGTTTCAGTCAGGACGCGGTGCGCGAGTTCCGCGTGATCGCCAACCGGTTCGACACGGAGATCGGCGGCTCGGCCGGCGGCGCGCTGTCGATCGTCACGAAGAGCGGCACGAACAACATTCACGGCAACGTCTTCGGATTCTTCCGCGACGCGGCGCTGCGCTCCGAGCGCGCGCTGGAGCTGAAGAAGTACGACGACTACGGCCGCAACCAGCTCGGCTTCACGGTCGGCGGACCGGTGATGCGCGACAAGCTGTTCTACTTCGCCTCGCTGGAGCGTATCAGCGAAGACAACGTCACCTACTTCCGGCCGGGCGGGACGACGTTCTCCTCGCGCGCCGCCGACTTCAAGCTTCCGACCGATGAGACGCTGCTGTTCGGCAGCGCGGACACGAACTTCAACCCGCAGATGACCGGCGGCATCAAGGTCGTCTATCAGAAGTTCACCCAGGACAACTTCCGCGTGGGCAGCGGCAGCGGCGACGTCACGACCGACGAGTCGTACGGCCAGACGCTCGAGCGGAAAAACTGGAACGGCACCGGCGAATACAACTGGGCGATCTCCGCGGCCTCTTCGAACGAGGCGCGCTTCCAGTACGGCAAGCGCCGTTTCTACGAGCCGACGAATTCGGATGCCGTGGCGGAGTGGTACTCGAGCGGCAACACGCTGAAGACCGGGGGCAACATCCTCGGCGATCTTCTCGGCTCGGGCTCGACGTGGGAGCTGCGCGACACGTTCCATCATCACCTCGCGGCCGGGCGCGGCTCGCACGACCTCAAGGCCGGCGTTTCGCTGCAGTACGTGAAGGAGCGCTTCCGCCTCGATACGTACGAGCACGGCCTGTTCATCTACGTGACCGACACGAAGGCGCTGCCGCTCGCGTACGCGTACGGCGTCGGTTCTTCCGACGTCACCAGCGACACCGACATCTACGGCGCGTTCCTCGAGGACTCCTGGCGGCCGAATGCGAAGCTGACGATGAACCTCGGCCTGCGCTACGACGTGGACACGAACGGCAACAACGAAGGCTTCACCCATCCGCTGATCACCAGCCCGCGCGACCGCGACACGAACAACTATCAGCCGCGCTTCGGCTTCAGCTACGACCTGCGCGGCGACGGCACGAACGTCGTGCGCGGCGGCGCCGGAAAGTTCATCGGCCGCTACCTGCTCGTGCCCGCGCTCAGCGAGCTGCAGCAGAACGGCGTCACCGGCCGGGTGACGTACACGCGCATCAACGGCGCGCTCCTCGGCATTCCCGCGCTCGCGCTCGATCCGAACAATCCGACCACGACCGGCATCGTGTCGAAGCCGGCCATCGTGCTGCTCGCGCCCGACTATCACAACCCCGAGGCCACGCAGGCGTCGCTCGGCTACACGATGAAGCTCGGCGCTTCGCGGCTCTATCTCGACACCGAGGCCGTGTACGTCAAGGGCACTGACGAGATCGTGATTCACGATCTGAACTGGAACGGCAACGCCCTGCGCACGCGTCCGATCGCCGCGTACGACCAGGTCAATGAGTACGCGAACCTCGGCCACTCGAAATACCGCGCGCTGGTGCTCAGCCTGAACGGCAACATCCGCCAGTCGGACCTCATCACCGCGTCGGTGACGTTCGCGAACAAGAAGAACGTCAGCGACGACTTCAGCCCCGACTTCCCGACCGGCTATCCGAACGATCCCGCGAACATGGAGGCGGAGTACGGACGCGCGCGCGGCGACGAGCGGTATCGCATCGTGCTCAGCGGCGTGTTCCATCTGCCGTGGGGCTTCGTCGCGGCACCGATTTACGAATACGGTTCCGGCCAGCCGTGGACGCACCGCCTCGGATACGACTTCAACGGCGACGGCAAGAACTCCGACCGTCCGGCGGGCGTCGGACGTAACACCGAGGACGGGCCTCCGTTCCGCCAGCTCTCGCTGCGCCTGACCAAGGGCTTCGAGTTCGGGATGGGCAAGTTCGAGGCGATCGCGGAAGCGTTCAACCTCACCAACGTGACCAACTACGACGTGCAGTCGATCACCGCCGGGGAGTTCCTGAGCGGTCCGACCGCCGCGAATCCCGCGCTGCCGGCAGTGCGGAACGCGAACTTCGGCAAGTTCAACGCCGCGTTCCCCGCGCGCGAGTTCCAGCTGGGTGTGCGGTGGGTGTTCTAACTTGGAGCTGAACCTCAAAGACAAAGTCGTCATCGTCACCGGCGGCGCGGCTGGCATCGGCCGCGCCACCGTGGCGGCGTTCGAAGCCGAGGGCGCGAAGGTCGTGGTCTGGGACGTCCCGGACGTCGACGTGACGCAGGGCGAGGTCGTCAACGCCGCGGCGGAAGACGTCGTCGCGAAGCATGGACGCATCGACGTGCTGGTCAACAACGCCGGCATCGTGCGCGACTCGCAGCTGGTGAAGTGGAAAGACGGCGCGGTGGTCTCGACGATGACCGACGCCGTGTTCGACGCGGTCATCAACGTGAACCTCAAGGGCGTGTTTCTCTGCACGCGCGCGGTCGCACCGCACATGATCAAAAGCGGCGGCGGCGCGATTCTCAATGCCTCGTCGATCGTCGGCCTCTACGGAAACTTCGGCCAGACGAACTACGCGGCCACGAAGGCGGGCGTGATCAGTTTTACCAAGACCTGGGCGCGCGAGCTGGGGCGCTACAACATCCGCGTCAACTGCGTCGCGCCCGGCTTCATCGCCACCGACATGGTGAAGTCGATGCCGCAGAACATCCTCGACTCGATGGCCGGCAAGACCCCGATCGGCAAGCTCGGCGAGCCGCGGGACATCGCCAACGCGTACGTGTTCCTCGCGAGCGAAGCGGCGAAGTTCATTCACGGGGCGGTGCTGTCCGTCGACGGCGGACTGGTGATGGGGACGTGAGGAGCCTCCCAGCCTCCTAGTCTCCCAGTCTCCTAGGAGGCCAGGAGACTCGGAGGCTAGGAGACTCGGAGACTACGAATCAAATGGCATACGCAACGATAGTAGCCACCGGCAGCTTCCTTCCTCCCATCGAGATCACGAACGACGCGCTGCGCAAGCGCTTCAACGGCAGCGCGCCGGAGTTCGTCGACAAGATGGAGGCGGCGAGCGGGATTCGCAGCCGCTGGTATGCGCCGTCCGACTGGGCGGCCTCCGATCTCGCACTGCGCGCGGCGCAGCAGGCGATGGAGCGCGCGGGGAAGAAGCCCGAGGACCTCGACATGATCATCCTCGGCACCGACTCGCCCGACTACATCACGCCCGCGACCTCGGTCGTGCTGCAGGGAAAGCTCGGCGCGAAGAACGCCGGCACGTTCGACGTCGGCTGCGCGTGCGCGTCGTTTCCGACCGCGATCTCGAACGCGGCCGGCCTCATGGCCACCAATCCGTCGCTGAAAACCGTGCTGGTCGTGTCGGTCTACCTGATGCACAAGCTCGCGAAGGAAGACGATCCGATGATCTTCTTCTACGGCGACGGCGCGGGCGCGGCGGTGCTCGAACAGAGCGACGTCCAGGGCTTCGTGGCCTCGGCATTTCAGGCCGACGGCACGTACGCGAAGAACTGGCTGATTCCGGCCGGCGGCACCGTGGAGCCGGCGACGGAAGAGGCGGCGCGCGACGGGCGCACGATGGTGAAGATGATCGAGCGCTATCCGCCGGAGATCAACAACGAGGGCTGGCCGCGGCTGGTGCGCAAGGTCGCGCGGAACGGCGGCTTTGCCGTCGAGGACATCGACTTCGTGATCTTCACGCAGGTCCGCAAGCCGACGATCGAGCTGGTGATGCAGGACCTCGGGTTGCCGATGTCGAAGACGCACACGGTCATGGAGCAGTGGGGCTACACCGGCTCGGCGTGCATCCCGATGGCGTTCGACGACGCGCTGCAGCAGAAGAAGATGAAGCCGGGAGATCTGGTCGTGCTGGTCGGATCGGGTGTCGGCTACAACCAGGCCGCCGCCGCCTTCCGCCTCCCGGCGCGGGAGATACGCCTCTTTGGAGATTAAGTCCGCCGCCGAATTCGCGCTCATGACCCGCGCGGCACTCGCCGCCACGGGCTTCACGCGCAAAGAGCTCGACGACACGGTTTACTACGAAGGTGGAGCGGCGGGCTCTCAGCCCGCCGTCGTCTTGGTCCACGGCGTCAACGACCACGCCGGCACCTGGTTCCGCGTCGCCCCAACTCTCGCGCGCCAATATCACGTCATCATCCCCGACCTCCCCGGCCACGGCGAAAGCGCCCCGTCAGAGGGCCCCCTACCAATCTCGCTGATGGTGGGAAAGCTCACCGGAGTGGTGCGCGCCTCCGGCGCGCCTCCAATCACCCTCATCGGCAACTCCCTCGGCGGCTGGCTCGCCATGCTCTACACCCTCGCGCACCCACAAAACGTCTCCCGCCTGATCCTCGAAGCCTCGGGCGGCCTCGCGAGGCCGATCGAATCCCCGGTAGTCGCCCGCGACCGCGACGAGGCAATGATCATCCTGCGCAACGTGCACGGTCCGAAGTTCGAGCCGCCGGAGTGGGTGATCGACGCGCTGCTGCAGCGCGCGACCACGTCGCCGATGCTCCGCGTGACGGAGCTGATGGAGCATTTCGTCGACGGACGGCTGGCCGAGATCGCCGCGCCGACGACGATCGTGTGGGGCGCGGATGACGGCGTGGTGCCGCGCGCGTACGCGGAGGCGTTGCAGCAGGGAATCGCGAATGCGACGATGCAGGTGATCGAAGGAGCCGCGCACATCCCGCACATGCAGCAGCCGGAGCGATTCCTCGCATGTTTGACCTCGATCTCCTGAGCGAACGCGCCCGCGTCACCCCCGACCGCCTCGCGCTGGTGTCCGTCGAAACCGGCGAGCGCCTCACCTACGCTGAGCTCGACGCCCGCGCCGAACGCGCCGCCGCCTTCCTCCGCACCATCCTAGAACCCGGCGACCGCTTCGGCATACTCGCCTACAACTGCGTGGAGTTCCTGGAACTGTTCTTCGCCGCAGGGAAGGCCGGTGTGATCGTGGTGCCGCTGTCGACAAGGGCGACCGCGCATGAGCTTTCGCTCATCGTGGCCGATTGCGGGATGCGCGTGTTGTTTTATGGGGAGGAGTTTGCGGAGCTCGCGGCGGCGTTGCCTGTGGAGCGGCGGGCTCTTAGCCCGCCGGTTTCCGGCGCTCACGCGCCCGGCGGGCTAAGAGCCCGCCGCTCCACAGACCCCGAACAAACTTACTGTCTCTTGTACACCTCCGGCACCACCGGCAAACCCAAAGGCGTCATGATCCCGCGCCGCCAGCTTTACTGGAACGGCTACAACACCGCCCTGAACTGGGGGCTGCGCGACGATGACGTCAGTCCAATCTTCACGCCGCTGTATCACGCCGGCGGCGTGGCGGCGTTTCTGATCCCGATCTTCTGCGCGGGCGGCACGATCGTGCTGCATAAGGGCTTCGACACGACCCAGGTATGGAACACGATCGAGCGCGAGCGCTGCACGGTCGTCCTCGGCGTGCCGACGATCTGGAAGCTGCTCATGGACGCGCCGGAGTTCGCGAGCGCGGATCTCGCGCACGTCCGCTGGTTCATCTCCGGAGGCGCGCCGCTGCCGCAGTACATCATCGACGCCTACCAGAAGTGCGGCGTCGCGTTCAAACAGGGATACGGAATGACCGAGGTCGGTGTGAACTGCTTCACGATGACGGTCGAGGACTCGTTCAGGAAGCCGGGCTCGATCGGCAAGCCGATGATGTTTACCGAGGTGAAGCTCGCAGAAATGGACGGCGAAGTCGGCGAGATGTACATCCGCGGACCGCACGTCTCGCTCGGCTACTGGAACAACGAAGAGGCGACGCGCGCGGCGTACGGCGACGACGGCTTCTTCCGCACCGGCGATCTCGCGCGGCGCGACGAGGACGGCTTCTTCTACATCGCCGGACGCCGCAAGGAGATGTTCATCAGCGGCGGCGTGAACGTCTATCCCGCGGAGATCGAGGCCGAGCTGGTCGCGCATCCGTCCGTCTCCGACGCCGCCGTCATCGCGGTGCCCGACGACACCTGGGGCGAGGTCGGCGTCGCGTTCGTGGCCGGCGACATCACCGCCGAGGATCTGAGCGCGTATCTCGCGCTGCGCGTCGCAAAATACAAGGTGCCGCGGCGCTTCGTGTTCGTCGACGCGCTGCCGCGAACGCCCTACGGGAAGGTCGTCAAGGAGGACCTACGGAAGCTGCTGAGCTAGTATCGCCACGGATGACCCAGGAAGAGCGGTCCGAAAAATCGAAGCAGCAGATCCTCGACGCGGCGCTGAAGCTCTTTTCGCACAAGGGCTACGGCGCGACCTCCGTGCGCGACATCGCCGAAGAAGCCGAGCTGTCGAAGGGGAACGTCTACCATCACTTCCCCGACAAGGAGGCGATCTTCCGCGGGCTGCTCGACCGCTATTTCCAGGCGATGTCGCAGCCCGACTTCCCGTTCAACCGCGTCCTCGCCACCGGCACGTTCCCCGACAACCTCGAGGACCTCGGCAACGCCGTGCGCGAGATCGTGCGCGACTATCGCGAGTACGTCGCGCTGATCTACGTCGACGTCGTCGAGTTCGACGGTACGCACGTCCGCAAGTTCTACAGCGACATGGCCGAGCGCTTCGACGCGTTCATGAAGGCCCACGGCATGGAGCGCGAGCTCGAAGACAAGCTCGCGCCCGGCCTCTCGCCGGTCTCCGCGGTCATGCTGGCCACGCGCATCTTCTACAACTACTTCACCGTCGAGATCCTCTTCGGCGTGAAAGACCACTTCGGCAAAGAGACCGACGCCGCCGTCCGCGAGATCTCGCGGATCTTGCGCCATGGAATGTTGAAGACTTAGCGGAACGCCGCCGTCTCGGCGGCTGATCCGGCGGCGTCCCGCCGCCGCAGGGCGTCGAGACGACGCCCGTCCAGCCGGCGAGGACGCCGGCGCTCCCCAGATTGAACTTCAACTAGCGCCGATAGACGACGACGTCCCTTGCGCGCTTTGCGCGAAACACGCCGGCGCGTTTGAACGCCGCGAGCTTCGCCGCCACCTCGGGTGTCACGTCGCTCTCATAGATGATCACCGCATCGGCCTGCCGGAGGATCTCGTCGAGGTGCTGCGGCGGCGTGCCGAGCTCGATGGCCTTCGCACCGCGCGTGAGATAGAGCTTGTCGCCGCATGCCCACGGCTGGCTGATCGCGATCGTCCGCGCGTGCGGATCGGCGCCGAGCATCCGCGCCGCCGCGACGGCAGGACGCGACTCGCGTTCGAGGAAGCGCAGGCCCCAGAGGTTCCAGGCGAGGGAGATTGCGAGCAGCGCGTAGGCAAGGTTCTTTTGTATGTGTATGAAGCCGATGCCGGCGAGAATCGCGAGGAACGGGATGATGCCCTGCAGGTAGCGCAGCTCCTTGTGCGCGATCAGCGACAGCAGCGCCAGCGGAATCAGCACGAACCATGTGGACTGCGGCGGCCGCGCCGCCGCTTTCGAAAGCGGCGGCCTGGCCGCCGCAGTCCAGAAAAACGGCAGCAGCGTCAGCGCGCACCAGCGCGGCAGCGTCTCCAGATACCAGAGCGGCGACTGCCATTTCACGCGCGAGGCGAAGTCGCGCTCGACCAGCGTGAGCTGCGCGAACTTGCGCAGACTCCCGAACGGCTCGCCCCATCGGATCCAGTCGAACACGCCCACGACGATCGCGATCGACGCCAGCGCGCCCAACGCGACTTTCCAGGCATGACGCCGCGCCACGATCAGCAATGGAACGAGGTAGACGATCTCGCTGTAGCGGTCCGCGAACGCGACGCCGATCAGCGCGCCGGCGATGAATGCGTGGCGCTCCACGAGCAGCGCTGCCGCGACGATGCAGCACATCGCGATCACGCGCGGGTAGGTGGTGCTGCCGAATCCGAGGGGCAGCCAGTGCAGCGCAAAGATGATGGTGGCAACCATCGCGGCGCGCCGCCGTCCCGGCGGCTGGGCTGGCGGCGTCTCGCCGCCATGGCGCCGGGACGGCGCCTGACCAGCCGGCGGGGACGCCGGCGTTCCAGTCCAACGCAGCGCGAGGCGGTGCACGAGCACGATCGTGAGCGCCGAGGCGAGCGCGAAGGGGATTGTCGCGATGACGATGAGCGTGGAAGCGTTGGTGATGCCGAGGTGCGTCGCCAGCCAGATCAGCGGCGCGACGAAGACGTCGGCGACGAAGGTGTTGCGGACATCCCAGGTCCCGTAGTCGAAGCCGGTCGCGAGACGGAAGGCCTCGCCGAGCACCTCGACCTCATCGCCGGTGAGAAAGCCGTAGTAGTGATGCGCCAGCCAGAGCTGCAGCGCGGCGACGAGTGCCGTCAGGGAGTAAAATCGGGACATCATGAAGAAATTCGTCTGGTTCGCGTTGGTCATGGCTGTAGCGTTGCCTGCGCTCACGACGGAAACGTCGCCGTACGACTTTACCGTGACCGTCTTGCCGTCGCGATCGAATCGCTTCCTGGTGCGCGTTCAGGTCAATGGACCGGAGGGGATCTTCACGATCGGCTCGGAGATGGCGCCGGATGAAGAGCAGACCGTCACGAGCGAGCGCGGCGGGCGAACGCTCACGTTCGTTCTGCGGCTGAATACCGACGGCGGCGGGACGGCGGATCTCGAGGTGAAGGAGAAAGGCGCGGTCGTCGCGGCTTCGAAGAGACTCTTCAATTCCGTGAACCCGCCGGATAACGGGAAGTACCTGCGCGTGGGCGGCTCCGTCGAGGCGCCAGTGATCATCACGCGCGTGGAACCGGTCTATCCCGCCGAGGCGCGAGCCAGGGGGATCTCCGGGATCGTGATTGTGGAGGCGCGGGTCAGTGAGGAGGGCATCGTCGACGACGTGCGCGTGCTCAAGCCGCTTCCCTACGGCCTCGACCAGGCAGCGATCGATGGCGTGAAGCAGTGGAGGTTCCGGCCGGGCATGAAGGACGGGAAGGCCATTCCCGTCATTTTCAATATCACGGTGAATTTCCGGCCGGAGAAGAGCGAGTAACACACATCATGAAATCCTTCGGCGTCGCGCTCCTCGCGTGCGTCGCATTCTCCGGCTGCGCGCGTGCAAACTACACGCTTCAGACGCGCACCGAGACGCGTTACGGCGGGCGGACCTACGTCATCGCCGAAGTTCTCAATGCCTCGAAGAAAGTCGTTGGGACGTATCCGGCCGAGATGGTGCCGGGCGATGGCCGCGGCTTCAACTCCGAGGGAACCGATCAGCCGCCTATCGAGCTGCGCATGGACTTCGATCTCGAAGGTCGCGGCGCCAACGTCACGCTCGACGTCTCGCACGAGCGCGTTGCCAGCAGATTTGTCCCCCGCCCGTTGCCTCCCGGCTTCGAGCGTCCAAACCCGAAGGAAGGGATTCCGAAGCCGCGCGTCGTCCAACGCGTCGCTCCGATTTTCCCGACATCGCCGCCGCACAATCGGTATCCGGTTCGCGTCCTGGTCGACGCGATGATCAGAAGCGACGGCACCGTCGAGAGCGTGCAGGTCCTCAATCCTGACCCCAAACACGATGGGCTGGATGAGGCGGCGGCGCTTGCGGTACGCTTATGGCAATTCGAGCCGCCGCGGCGAAAGGGCGTCTTCCCTGTGGGGGTCGCCGCCGTTCAGGTGGTTGAATTCAGGAGATGAGAGGTCCGGAGGGCAGTGCGTCGGGGTTCGCGTCGCGGCGCCCCACCCATCCGGACTTCTCGCTGCGCTTGGCGTGACCGATCGTCAGGCAGTCACGTTTCTCCTCGCGCTTTCCGTAATCGTGCATCGGGAGCTCACCAGCGGACTCCATCTTGTGACGAGCCGCCAGAAAGCGTTGATGAGCCGGTCCAACGTCCTCCTCACATCGCCCACGCGTACCCTACCTTCACGAACAGCGTCCGATCGGCCTCGGTGACGTCGTAGGTGTCGTTCGCGAGGCGCGTCGATGAATAACCAACGAACAAGACCGTCTGCGGGTTCACTTTGTAAGAAAAAAGTAACTGCGGGAAGAGACGCTTCGAGTGCGCGTCGACCGGGAACGTGTACAGCGAGGCGTCGCGCTCGATGTCGGTGTATTGCAGGATCGCCCGCACGAACATGCGCACGTTGAACTGGTAGACGGCGCGGAACTCGGCGACGTCGGCGGTGTACAGACGTCCGTCGTCCACGTACAAGCGCTCGTTCGTGTCGCCGAGGCGCAGCTCCAGGTGGCGCGTGGCCTTGTAGCGGACGTACGGCGCGAAGCGGACGCGCGTCGCCGGACGGGTGTTGGCGAAGTCGATCTGGCTTCCCGCGTTCAGCTCCGCGTTCAGGTAGATCCGCTTGAACGGCGAGGCCTCGGCGAAGACGTTCAGGAACTTCTCGTCGTTGAACGCGACGCCGTTGTAGAAGCGGTCGCGCGTCCCGACGTCGACGTTCACGAACGACTGCCGCGGCAGGCCGATCCCGAACCACATCTCCCACTCTTCCTCGAGCTGCTGGCCGGTGCGCAGCTCGGTCGTGCGATCCCAGTCGCCGCCCCAGTACATGCGCGACCACCACGTCTTCTGGTCCTTCGCCGGCCAGAACGAGCGCTCCAGTCCCGCGAGCGCCTGGCCGTAGCCCGCCTGCGCGATGAAGCCGGAGTCGGCGCGGAAGTCGTCGCCGACGTACTCGTAGCTCGCGTTCCAGTACCACTTGCGCGAGCTGTGTTTGTAGCGCGCGAAGCCGGCCTGGCCCGAGAGCGATGACGGCTGGCCGAAGCGCGAGGTGATGCTGCCGGGATATTTGGTGTTCGACGTCAGCACCTGGCCGCGCAGCGTGTCGGCGTCGGTGACGCGGAAGTTCCAGTCGACGCCGGCGACGCGGTTCGAGTAGTCGCCGCCGGAGCGCGTGGTGAAGAGCGCGCCGACGTTGGAGCGCTTGCCGACGTCGTAGCGATAGCGCAGCACCGCGGCGATGTTCTTCTCGTCGAGCGTCGTCAGAGATGAATTCTGGCTGCTCGGAATCAGGAGGTTCGTCTTCGCGTCCTGCGCGACGAAGATGCCGCCGGCGTGGTGTCCTTCCTTGCCGGTCAGCTTCACGCCGACGTCGGGCGACGCGATCGTGCGCGTGTAGACGATGGGGAAGGGCGTCTCGAAGAGATCGGCGCCTTCGAGGAAGAACGGCCGCTTCTCGTTGAAGAACAACGCGAACTGGTTGTTGATGTCGAGCTGCGGAGAGTCGGCCTCGACCTGCGAGAAATCGGGATTGATTGCCGCGTTCAAGGTCAGATTCGGCGTCATGCCCCACTTCGCGGTGAGTCCCGGCTGCGTGTCGAACGAGCCGTTCGCCAGCGGCGACCCGAGGTTCGGACGCGCGTCGGTGCGCTGCGAGGTGACGGTCGGGCTCAGCTCCACGTTGCGTCCCGGCGTGATGCCGCGGAAGCCGGTGAGCTTCGACATCTGGCAGACGTAGCAGCTGCGGTTGCGATTCTGCGCGTGCAGTCCCATGCGGTAGCGCTGGTCGCGCGGATAGATGCGCAGAATGTCGATGCCCCAGGTCTGCACGTCGTCGCTGTGCTTGAAGCGGATCTGGCTGAACGGGATCCTCATCTCCGCTTCCCAGCGGTCGCCGTGGATCTTGCCGGCCGAGGCCCAGATCGCGTCCCAGCTCTCGTCCTCGTTGCCGGTGAGGTCGTTGTTGGTGAGGTCCATCTGCACGCCGAGCGGATTGACGAAGAACTCGAACGCGCGGCGCTCGTCGTTGAACGAATCGACGGCGATGCCGGCGAAGTCGTCCTGGAACGCGCTGTCGCGATCGGTCAGATGCGCGCGGATGGCGCCGGGATCGGGATCGTACGCGCGGATGCCGACGTAGAGGTTTTTGTCGTCGAACGCGAGCAGCGCCTCGGTCTTCACGCGCGGCGCGACGTTGTCGGAGGGGAAGGTCTCGAACGGCAGCTCGACGGCCTTGATGTTCGCCCATTCCTCCGCGTCGATGGTGCCGTCGACGACGATCGGCTTCGCCAGGCGCTCGATCGGATACGACGCCTTCGCAACGACCGCATCGGCGGCGAAGAGCGGCGCGGCAAGACACACCACGAGCGTGAACGTCAGAATCGTTCTCATCATTGACTCCTCTTGGAGTGCGGCAGCGGAGCTGCCGCTTTCAAAGCGGCGGCAGCGCCGCCGCAGTCCAAAGCGCGGCGGCTACTGCCGCCGCGCTCTCACGTCATCGCGCAGTGCATCCCAGCGCGGGTCGTCGTGCAGCGAGTCGAGGTCGTCGTCGCTGAACAGATAGTTGCGAAGATCGAAGCCGGCGTCGCGCGCCTTTTGCAGCCACGCGAACGCGTTGTCGCGGTCGCCGCGCACGGCGTAGACGCAGGCCACGTTGTAGGTCGACGTCGGGACGCGGTGGTTGAGCTGGATCGCGTGCTGGAACGCGTTGAGCGCCGTGTCGAAGTCGCGCGCCTGCAGCGCCGTGAAGCCGAGGTTGAACCACGGGCGTCCGGAGCTCGGATACTTCTGGGTCATCTGGCGGTGATGCGCCGCCGCCTCGGCCCACTGCTTGCGATCGTCATCGTCGTCGCAGCAGCTCTCCATCTGCATCTCGAAGTCTTTCGCGCGGCGCTGCAGATCCTCGAAGCGCGGCTGCGAGCGCAGCAGGGCGATGTCGGGATCGTTGCGCATCTTGTCGTCGTTGCCGAAGCCTTCGTCGATCGCCTTCTCCAGCCAGTTCATGCCGCTCGCGGCGTCGCCCTTGAGCGAGTAGGCGCAGGCGAGGTTGTACATCGCCGTCGACTCGCGCTGGCCGGCCTGGATGGCGCGCTGGAACGCGTCGATGCTCTCGTCGAGGCGGCGCAGGCGGAGCAGGTCGAGCCCGACCTCGAACCAGTCCTGCTTGTCCTTGTCCTTGTCCTTGTCTTTGAAATCGAAATGGAAGTTGAAGTTGAAGTCCGACTTCTTGTGCTCGCGCTCGCGCTGCTGCTCGCGCATCTGCGCGTCCGTTTTTCCCTCGCGCAGACCGTTGTAGCGCTCCATGGTCTCGGCCACGCGGCGCGTGGCGATCTCGCCGCCCTGCGCGCGCATGGCGCTCGCGAACTTCGGATCGCTGCGGATCGGATCGAAGTCGGAGTCGTCGGCGATCTTGTCCATGTCGTCCCAGCCGGCGTCGATCGCTTGCTTCAGCGTGGCGACGGACTGGTCGGTCTGTCCGAGGAGCGCGTAGGAGCAGGCCGCGTTGTAGAGCGCGGTCGCGGGCCGGTAGTCCTCGGACGCGGCGCGCTTGAACGCCTCCGCGGCCTCGGCATAGCGGTCGTTGTGATAGAGGTTGTAGGCGCGCTCGTACCACTCCTCGCCGTCGCGCGGCTCGCGCGCCAGCCTGTCGATGCGCTTGTCGTACTTGCCGAGCTTCGCCAGGACGTAGTCTTCGAGCGCCTCGACGTCCGGCGTCACCGTCATCGTCGAGTGGCTCTTCTTCTCTTCGCTGGACTGCTTCGTCGCGGCGAGCTCGCGCGCCTTCTCCTTCGCCGGCTCGGCGATGAGACGGATCGCGGAGAGCGGGATCAGGCAGGCCACGACGACCGCGCATGCGACCGCGACGCGGCGTCCGCTGAACACGCGGCGCGCGACGTGCGGCTGCAGGATCGAGAGCAGGCGCCCTTCGAGCTGCGACTTGCGCGACATCGCCAGCGTGACCGAGCGGAACGGATCGAACGTCGGCATCGAGCGCGCGATCGCCAGGAGGTGATCGGCGTAGTCGGACGGTTTGGTGCCGCTGGCGAGCACGAGGTCATCGCATGCGCGCTCGCAGTCGTTGCGGCCGGCGCGCTCGAGCGACCACGCCAGCGGGTGATACCAGAAGACGCACGCGGCGATGCGCGTGAGGATGAGCGAGATGCCGTCGTAGCGCTTGAGATGCGCGAGCTCGTGCAGCAGCACGACGCGGATGCGCTCGACCGGCCAGGTCACGACGTCCGCGGGCAGCAGCAGTACCGGGCGGAAGAAGCCCCAGATCACCGGCACGCTGATGCGCGAGGAGCGCAGCAGGCGGACGTCGCGTTCGAGGGCGAGCTGGCCGCGCGCGTCATCGAGCTCGCGGAGCGCGTCGTCATGCGTCACTTCCTCGGCATTCCGCGCGACGAACCAGACCCCGATCATGCCGAGGATCATCTGCGAGAGCATCAGCAGCGCCACGAAGTCGAGCGCGACGACGATGAGCCCTTTCCACGTGGCGCGGGTGATGTTCATCGCGCGCGACACCGCAGTCAGCGGCTCCTCGGGGACGACGCCGCCAGCCTTGGCGAGATCGATCGCGGTGCCGAGGCGCAACGGCTCGGCGTCGATGACGCCGATGGTATTGCGCGGAGTATAGGAGTGCGGTGGCGGAGCCACCGCTTTGAAAAGCGGCGGCTTTGCCGCCGCACTCCTAAATCCCACCACGTTCCAGGCCGGGATCACGATCGTCAGCAGCGGCATCGCCGCGACGCCGACGAGGGCGGCGGTGGCGATGAGGTGCCGCGTCGCGGCCGACGCGCGCGGAATCACGGCCAGCACGAGGCGGGCGATGGCCAGGATCACCGTGGCCTTGGCGAGGATCAGCAGCAGGCTCTCGCCACCACCGGCGGCCTGAATGCGTGCGGCGAGTTCAAACAGAGTAGCCATCAGCGTCCCTCCTTCCGCGCGTCGTCGATCAGGTCGGACAGGCGGTCGAGCTCTTCGTCGGTCATGTTGCCCTTCTGCCGCTCGATGAGCGTGGCCACGACGTTCGCGGCGGAGCCGTCGAAGAACGTGGCCAGGAGCTGGTCGAGCGCGGAGAGGCGCACGCGGTCGCGGTTCACGGTGGGGCAATAAACGTAGCGCGTGCCGTCGTGCTGGTGCTTGAGGTGTCCCTTCTGCTCCAGCACGCGCAGCGTCGCGCGCACCGCCGAGTACGTGGGCGGGTCATCCATCCCGTCCATCACTTCCGTGGCCGTCGCTTTGCCGCGGGAAAAGATGATGTTCATCATCTCCCTCTCGCGCCGGCTCAAAATGTCTGTCTTCGGCATCAGTGCTCCTCCGGGTGCTGGATTTCCAGCATGTGTTGGAAATCTAGCACTAGGTACGCTGTTTGGCAATCGCGGGTTGCGAGGGTGGTTGGTTGGACACAGTTTGTTCACAACCACGGGAGCTATAGTCCGCGTGCTTGTCGCGGACCCGCCGAGGCATCTCGATCTTGCTGCTCGTCATCGCCGCCGGGTGCCGGCGCGAAGAGGGGGGCGGCCGTCCCGGCCGCCCGGCGGGCGAGACGCCCGCCCCCCTGGCGGTCATCCTCATCTCGATCGACACGCTGCGCTCGGATCATCTCCCTGTCTATGGATACAAGGGCGTCGCGACGCCGGCCATCGATGCGCTTGCGCGCGACGCGCTCGTCTTCGAGAACGCCTACGCGCACTGCCCGATGACACTGCCGTCGCACCTGTCGATGCTGACCGGGCTGCTGCCCGCCGAGCACGGCGTCCGCAACAATCTCGGCTTCCGTTTCGACGCGGCGCGGCATCCAACCGTCTCCACGCTGCTGAAGGCGAAGGGCTATGCGACCGGCGCCGCCGTGTCTTCCTATGTCCTGCGCGGCGATACCGGCCTGCGCGAGGCCTTCGACTTCTACGAGGATTCCGTGAGTCCTCCTCCCGGCGCGGCGTTCGCCGAATATCAGCGCAGCGGCGCGACGACGACGCGGATCGCGGAGCGATGGATTGCCGCGAATCACGCGCGGCCGTTCTTCTTCTTCCTGCACCTCTATGAGCCGCACGTTCCTTACGCTCCGCCGGAGCCGTTCCGCAGCCGGTACGCGAATCCCTACGACGGCGAGATCGCCGCGGCAGACGCGATCCTCGGCGATTTCTTTCGCTTCCTTAAAGACCAGGGAATCTACGACCGCGCGCTGATCATCCTCACCTCGGATCACGGCGAGGGGCTGGGCGATCACGGCGAGGATCAGCATTCGATCCTGCTCTATCGCGAGGCGATCCAGGTTCCGCTGCTGCTGAAGCTCCCGTCGGCGATGCGCCGCAGCGGGAGGGTGGCCGAGGCGGCGTCGAGCGTCGACATCGCCCGCACCATCGCCGACCTGGCGCGGTTGCCGCTCGAGACCACGAGTGCGGCGTCACTGCTCGCGCTTCCCGCGAACCGCGACGTTTATGCCGAGACGCTGTATCCCTATCTGCAACTCGGCTGGAGCGACCTGCGCTCGATCGTCCACGACCGTTTTCATTACATCGAGTCATCAGCGCCCGAGCTGTACGACCTGCGGCGCGACCCGTCCGAGCGAACGAACATCATCGAGAGCGATCGCCGCACCGCGGCGCGGCTGCGCGAAACGCTGGCCCGCTATCCCGCGTCCACTGCCGTCCCGGTCGTCGATCCGGAGGCCGCGCGGCGTCTCGAAGCGCTCGGATATCTCGGCAGTATCCGGTCGCGCCCCGATCCGCGGTCGCTGCCGAATCCGCGCGCCAGCATCGGAATCCTGCGCGAACTGCAGGAGGGGTTTCGTCTCGCCGACGAGCAGCGGTTACCCGAGGCCGCCGTAGTGCTCGAAGGCATCGTGAAGCGCGAGCCGCGGATGATGGATGCGTGGATCCGGCTCGGACAGGTTCGGCTGGCGTTGGGCCGCATCGACGACGCGATTGCCGCGTATCAACGTGCGGCGGAGATCTCCGGCGTGTTCTCGCCCGAGATCGCGGTCATGACCGGATATGCGGAGCTCGAGGCCGGCCGCGTGGCCGAGGCGGATCGCGCCGCACGGGCAGCGGAGGCGGGAAGTCCGGAGTCTGCGAAGGCGCTATTGGCGCGCGTGGCGCTCGCCCGGAAAGAATGGGGCGAGGCGGAGACTCTGGCGCGCGCATTATGCGCGCCGCCTGACGCGGCGGCCGCGCATTGCGTGCTGCTGGCCGAGGTGCTCGAATCGCGAGGCGCGCATGCAGACGCGTTGCGGGCCGCGGAACGGGCCGCCGAACGCGCGCGTGCCGGCGGTGCCGGTGAGATCTATGGTCTCAATGCGATCCGCGGCGAGATCTTCGCGCGCACGGATCGGCCGGACGAGGCCATTGCGGCGTTCGAGCGCGAGATCGCGGCGTTTCCGGCGAACCGCCTCACGTATTCGCGGCTGGCGCTGCTGCGCTTTGCGCTGGGGGAGCGCGCCAGGGGAGAGGAAGTGCTGGAGCGGCTGGTCGCGGCCAATCCGACGCCGCTCGCGCGCGAGCTCGCACGGAGGACGCGGAGTGCGGCGGGCTTGCCGCCGCACTCCTGAAACGGCCTTAGAAGCGGACTCCGAGCGACGCGCGAACGGTGCGCGGCGTCTGGTATCCATTGTTGTTGAGGGCTTTTCCGAAATTCGGGTCGACTGAGTAATTCACGCCGGCGACCGGCGTCTCGGTGTACGGATTGAATTTCTGCAGTGTGTTGCCGGTCACGAAATCGCGAGGCGTGGAGCTGGCGGAAGTGCGAACCGTGGTGTTGATGCTGGACAGCAGCGACGCCGTTCCGTTGGCATTGAAGCCGACGTCGTGGCGATTGAACATGTTCAGCACGTCACCCTGGGCGAAGACCTCCATGCGCGAGATCCTGCGCGACCAGCGGAGGGCGAGGTCCGTGCTCTGGACGCTGGGGAGACGGATCGCGCCGCGGTCGCTGAAATAGTACGTGCTCTGCGCCGCCGGAACGTTCTGGTTGTATCCGGTAGGAGTCGGCGCGCCGGTGTAGGTGCGCGCGTCGATCGTGCCGAGGTACGAGAGACCGATCCCGCTGTCGACATTGTGGAGCAGGCTCGCATTGAGCTTGCCGAGAACGGCCGGGAACGGAACGTCGAGTCCCACCCACGCGCGCAGGCGGTGGCGCTGGTCGCCCTGCAGGTAGCCTTCCGGATGGTGGTTGTCGTAGTTGAGGAACTCCGGATAGAAGCTGCCGAAATTCGTGACCGCGCCCGGGCCGCTGGCGGAGGTCTCCACTTCGGCATTGCCCTTCAGCTTCGAGTACGTGTAATTGAACCCGAGCTGGTAGCGCGACGGATTCCAGCGCGTCTGCAGCTGCAGGCCCTGGTATTTACGGAGGATGTTGTCGCTGTTGACGATCTCGAGCAGGTCGATCGGGATATTGAAGACCGTCCCGTTCGGAAGCGTCTCGGTATTGACGTGGCGCGTCTGCGTGGTCACGTTCGCGCCGTAGAAGTCGTGCCATTTGCGGTTGATGAAGTCGAGCTTCACGTACGCGCGCGGCGCGAGCTGCACGGCATATCCGAGAGTCCATTCGTCCACATAGGGCGTCCGCAGGTCGCTCGGATAATAGGCGGCGAAGCCGGGGAAGCTGATCGCACCGCTCGGACGGAGATTCGAGACGGTCGTATTGGCGGTGCCGCCCTGCGTGCTGTTGAAGTAATTGAACATCTGCTGGAGCACGGCTTCGATCGGCGTATCGAGCGTGGTGGTATTGATGCTCGGTCCCTTGTAGGCGAAGTCGATCGTGGCCGGCGAGCCGGCGGACGCGTTCTGGGAGGCGGCGTTCTCGATCACGTGCGACGCATACTGGCCGTAGGTCGCGCTGACGCGGTGGCGTCCGTCGCCTTTCACGTCATAGAACGCGCCGAGGCGCGGCGTAATGCGGCTGTCCTTCGAGATCACGTTCCCGTTGCTGTCGATCGCGTCGTTCTTGTCCCAGCGCGCGCCGACGCTGAACGTCAGGTGACTGTTGAAATCCCACTTGTCATTGAGGAATGCCGAGTCGGTGGTCAGGTCGCTGGCATTGGCGCCGACGAAGATCGGGGTCCAGCGGAAATACGTGCCGGCGCCGGTCGACGTGGTCGGCGTAATGACCGGATAGATCGTGCCGTTGTTGAACTGCACGCGCGTCACGAAGATGCGGAAGTTCGAGCCCGACTGGAAGTTGTTCGCGTAACGCGACTCCTGGAACCGGTCCAGTCCGCCCACGACGCTGTGCGTGCCGGCGCTCTGCGTGCTGAGGAAGTAGTTGGCCTTGACCAGGTACTCCTTGTTGTTGCGGGTCTCTGTGTCGCAAACGCCGCAGAACGTCGCCGAATTGAAGCGGACGTTGTTGCTGCGGTCGATCAGCAGCGTTCCCTTGATGAGGTCCGTGAATTTCGCGCCGTTGTCCTTGAAGGCCTGCTTGCGCTGCGAGAACTGCCCCTCGACCAGGAGGTTGTCGGTGAAGATGCCGTTGTAGTGGGCCGATACGAGCGACTCCGGGTCGGTACGGCCGGTGAGGCTCGCCAGGTCGTAAATCGGCGCGCCGGAGAAGAACGTGTTCTCCTGCGTCGAGTCGATCTGGAAATACGAGGCGACCAGCGAGTGCGACGGATGGAGCTGGCCGGTCAGTTTTCCTTCGAACCGCTTGGCGCTCGTGGTCGTGCTGAACGACGTCGTCGTGGACGCCGGGCTCACCGGGGTCGTGCCGGCGGGGATGGCCGTGGTCGTGCCGGGAGTATCGGTGTTCGCCTTGCGGCCGGCGCCGAAGAACCAGAGCCGGTCCCGGATGATGAAGCCGCCCAGCGTGCCCTCGTGAATCTGATTGAGCTTGTCGGGACGCCCCTCGTTCGCGGGCGTCGCCGCGCTCCACGACGGATTGATCAGATTGTCGCGATAGGAGCCGCTGAAGCTGTTGCCGCCCGACTTCGTGATCGAGTTCACCACGCCGCCGGTGAACCGGCCGTATTCGGCGGAGATCGCGCCGGTCATGACCGTCGTCTCCTGAACCGCATCCTCTACATACAGGGGCCGGGCCTGGCTGCGAAGGTTCTCGCTCACCACCACGCCGTTCACCAGGACGAGGTTGTCGTAGCCGGGGCTGCCGGAGATCTGAAACTGCGCGAGCGACGGCGTGTTGGTGTTGACGCCCGGCGCGAGCTGCGTGATCTCGAGCTGGTTGCGGCGGATCGGCAGCGCCTCGACCTCGGCGTGGGTCATGTTCGAGGTGACCTGCGTCGTCTCCAGCACCGTCGGGGCCGAGGCCGTGACGGTGATCGCCTCGGTGACCGACGAGACCTTCAGATCGGCGTCGGCGCGTCCGGTCTGCCCGAGTCCCACCTTCGTGGACTGCGTGACCGGGCTCATGCCGCTCAGCTCGAATTTCACCGTGTATTCACCCGGCGGAATTCCCTGGAACGTGTAGCCGCCGGTATCGGCGGTCGTCGTGGTGCGCGCTCCCTGCATGTTCGGTGACGTAATTGTGACCGTGACGCCCGGCAGGGGAGCGCCTTCGGTCGTGACCGTGCCCGCGATCTGGGCGGTCGTTTGTCCGATTGCGGACACCGCGACCAACAGCGCGAGCAGCGTGATACTGATCAGGATTCTTTTTCGTAACATCTCTCCTCCTCGATTGATGTCTGAACGTTGAAAAATTGCGAACCGGGAGGCGCGTCGTGCAAGTGGGCATCCCGCGTTTGCGCGGCGGGACTCTCAATCGACTGTGAGACTTGCGGGGAGGGTCGCGCCGCCGCGGGAGCGCGTCATCCAATGCACCGCAGGATCGCGCGCGGTTTGTTGAAGCGGCCCGCAATATCAATACAGCGGCATGAAAGTGACCACGGCGCGCGATGCGATGTGTCTCTCGTCGCAGGACGGTCACCGAAAATTTTCGGCTGTTGTACGATGCCCCCCATGAACGGCGCCATCACGGAATTCATCAACCACCACTACCGCCACTTCAACGCGGCTGCTTTGAAGGCGGCGGCGGAGGACTACAACAGGCATCTGGCGAAGGGCGGGTCGATGCTGGTCACGCTCGCCGGAGCGATGTCGACGGCGGAGATCGGGTTGTCGCTGGCGGAGATGATCCGGCAGGGGAAGGTGCACGCGATCAGTTGCACCGGCGCGAACCTCGAGGAAGACATCTTCAACCTCGTCGCGCACGACTGCTACGAGCGCGTGCCGCACTACCGTTATCTGTCGGCGCTGGACGAGCAGGCGCTGCTCGAGCGGCACATGAACCGCGTCACCGACACCTGCATCCCCGAGGGGGAGGCGATGCGGCGCATCGAGAAGGCGGTGCTCCGGCACTGGATGGAGAAGGACCAGCAGGGCAAGCATCTTTTCCCGCACGAGTTCATGTACGAGATCATCCGCGACGGCTCGATCGCGGAGTTCTACCAGATCGATCCGAAGGACTCCTGGATGGTCGCCGCGGCGGAGAAGAACCTGCCGATGTTCGTGCCCGGCTGGGAGGACTCGACGCTCGGCAACATGTACTCCGGCCACTGCATCTCCGGCGACGTGAAGAACGTGCACACCGTGCGCACCGGCATCGAGTACATGATCGAGCTGGCCGAGTACTACACGAACCTCTCCGAGAAATCGTCGATCGGCTTCTTCCAGATCGGCGGCGGCATCGCCGGCGACTTCCCGATCTGCGTCGTGCCGATGCTGCACCAGGACCTGCAGCGCACCAACGTCCCGCTGTGGGGCTACTTCTGCCAGATCAGCGACTCCACCACCAGCTTCGGCTCCTACTCCGGCGCCGTCCCGAACGAGAAGATCACCTGGGGCAAGCTGGGAGTCGACACACCGAGTCACGTGATCGAGAGCGACGCGTCCATCGTCGCGCCGCTCGTGTTCGCATATGTAATGGGGTGGTGACGATGAGAACAGTTGCTAGGTTGCTAAGTTGCTGGGTTGCTGGATCACTTCTGTTCGCTCAGCAACCCAGCAACTCAGCAACTCAGCAACCCATCGAAAAACACATCCGCACCCTCGCCTCCGACGCGATGGAAGGCCGCGGCCTCGGCACGAAAGGCATCACCCAGGCCGCGAGCTACATCGAGACGCAGCTGAAGGCGGCGAAGCTCGAGCCGGCGTTCGGAAACTCCTATCGCCAGAAGTTCCCGGTGAAGATGGGCGTGTCCCTCGGCACGAAGAACGCGATCGAGGGGCTCACGAGCGACGACTGGACGCCGCTCGGGTTCTCGTCGCCGGGCGCGTTCTCGGGACCGATCGCGTTCGTCGGCTACGGCATCGACGCGCCGCCGCTGAGCTACCGCGAGTACGAAGGGATCGATCTCAAGGGCAAGGTCGCGCTGATGCTGCGCTACGAGCCGCAGGAGCGCGACGAGAAGTCGCCGTTCGACGGACGCAAGCCGAGCCGCTGGTCCGCGCTGCGCTACAAGGCGCTTCAGGCGCGCGAGCGCGGCGCGGTCGCGGTCGTGTTCGTGACCGGGCCGCAGCAGGACGAGGCGAAGGACAAGCTGCCCGCGCTCATCAACGACGGTCCCGAGAGTCCCGCCGGTCTGCCGGTGATTCAGGTGAAGACGTCGGTCGCGAACAAGTGGATCGACCTCGCCCAATTTCAGAAAGACGTCGACGCCGATCTGAAGCCGCGCTCGCGCGTGCTCGACGCCACGCTCACCGGCAACGTCGACGTCGCCGCGACCTACACCGACGCCGAGAACCTCGCCGGCATTCTTCCCGGCCGCGGCAAGCTCGCCAGCGAAGTCGTGGTCATCGGCGCGCACTACGATCACCTCGGGTACGGCGGCAAGGGCTCGATGAAGCCGAACGAGCGCGCGATTCACAACGGCGCCGACGACAACGCCTCCGGCACCGCCGCGGTGCTCGTCGCCGCGAAGCGCCTTGTGACGTTGCTGAATGACGCGAAGGATCGCCGCACGATCGTCGTCGCGCTCTTCTCCGCTGAAGAGACGGGACTCGGCGGATCGTCGTACTTCGTCGCGCATCCGCCGCTGTTGGGGGGCGGGCGTCCCGCCCGCCAGGCGGCCGGGACGGCCGCCCCCCAGCCGCTGGCAAACGTCAAGGCGATGATCAACCTCGACATGGTCGGCGCGATGCACGACGACAAGCTGATCGCCCTCGGCAGCGAGTCCGCGCCGGAATGGAAGCCGCTGCTCGCGCGCGTCGGCAGCGAGTTGAAGCTCGACGTCGCCGCGAGCGGCGATGGCTACGGCCCGTCCGATCAGACCAGTTTCTACGCGCATCAGATTCCGGTGATCCATTTCTTCACCGGCACGCACGAGCGCTATCACACGCCCGCCGACGACGCCGACGCGATCAACTTCGCAGGCGCGGAGAAGACGGCGGAGATGACCGCGCGCGTCGCGGCGTCGCTCGCGCGCGGCGAGGTCACGCCCGCGTACGCACGCGCGTCCTCGGCGCCGGCGATGGAAGGCGACAGCCGCGGCTACGGCGCTTACCTCGGCACGATCCCCGACTACAGCGCGATGGAGTCGTCGACCGGAGGCGTGAAGCTCGCCGACGTCCGCGCCGGCGGCCCCGCCGATCAGGCGGGCATCAAGGGCGGCGACACGCTCGTCGAGATGGCCGGCACGCGCATCGCGAACCTCTACGACATGACCTACGCGCTGCAGGACCACAAGCCCGGCGACACCATCGACGTCGTCGTCCTGCGCGACGGTCAGCGAGTCACGCTGCATGTGACCCTCGGTTCCCGTGGAGCGGCGGGCTCTCAGCCCGCCGGCGGTCACGGCGCGACGGAAATGCAGATCAAAGCCGGCAAGCCCTTCGAGAAAACCTTCGACGGCGAGAAGCACCTCAAAGACATCCGCCAGCTGACGTTCGGCGGGGAGAATGCCGAGGCCTACTTCGGCCCCGACGGGAAAAAGCTCATCTATCAATACACGCCGGAGCGCGGCGGCTGCGATCAGCAGTACGTGCTGGATCTCACGACCGGCGAGTCGAAGATGGTCTCGAGCGGCAACGGCCGCACGACCTGCGGTTACTTCTCGTATCCCAACGGCGACCGCATCATCTATGCGTCCACCGAGGCCGCGGGCGCGGAGTGTCCACCGCCGCCGGACCGCAGCCGCGGCTACATCTGGGGCGTGTTCCCGTCGTACGACATCTACATGGCCAACGCCGACGGCTCGAACAGGAAGCGGCTGACGACGACGCCCGGCTACGACGCGGAAGGAGTGTGGTGCCACAAGGGCGGGAGGATCCTCTTCACTTCAGTGCGCGACGGCGATCTCGATCTGTACACGATGGACGAGAGCGGCGCAAACGTGAAGCGCGTCACGAACACGCCCGGCTACGACGGCGGCGCGTTCTTCAGCCCCGACTGCACGGAGATCGTCTGGCGCGCGTCGCGTTTCGAAGGTGCGGCGCTCGACGAGTACAAGAAATTGCTCGCGGAAGGATTCGTGCGGCCTTCGAAGATGGAGTTGTACATCGCCGGCGCCGACGGCTCGAACGCGAAGCAGCTCACGAAGAACGGCGCCGCGAACTTCTGTCCCTACTTCACGCCCGACGGCAAGCGGATCATCTACGCGTCGAACATGCTCGACCCGCGCGGCCGCGAGTTCGATCTCTTCATCCTCAATAAAGATGGCAGCGGCGAGCCGGAGCGCATCACCACCGCGCCGGCGTTCGACGGCTTCCCGATGTTCAGTCCGGATGGCAAGTGGCTTGTATGGGCGTCGAACCGCTCGAACCCCGAAGGACGGGACACGAATCTCTTCATCGCGCGCTGGGAGTAATCGCGCTCGCGATCTCCCTCGCGTGCAACCGCCGCGAGCCCTCACCACCGGCGCAGCCCTCGAAGCCGGCACGCATCGATCCGACTCCGAAATCCGTCGAAGCCAAAACCCAACCCCCGACCATCAACCCGGTGGCGCGCGACCTCGACGCCATCCGCACCGACAAGACGCTCCGCGTTCTCTTCACGTTCAACTCCACCGGCTACTTCATCTATCGCGGCGAGACGATGGGCTACGAGTACGAGCTGCTCAGCCGCTTCGCGAAGTCGGCGGGATTGAAGCTCGTGCCGGTCGAAGTGCGCGACAGCGGCACGCTCTTCGATCGCCTCAACCGCGGCGACGGCGACCTCGTCGCCGCGCAGCTCATCGCGCCTTCGAATGAAAGCGAAGTCCTGGCCAGCGACGGTCTCTACGCGACCGCGCCCGCGGTCGTGCAGCGCGGTGCGCCGACGCCGGCGGCGGGACACATGCCCGCCACCACGTCCGCGCTGGCGCGCGAGGAGCGCGAGACCACTGCACCCATCACCGTGCGCGCGCGGCTCATCGAGCAGCCCGCGGAGCTCGGCGGGCAGCGCGTCCACATCTCGCGCCGCTCGCCCTATCGCCAGACGCTGCTCGAGCTCAACGACGAGCTGACCGACGACGTCCACATCGTCGAAGTCGACGACTCCGTCGATCGCCTGCTCCAGCGGCTCGCGGAAGGGGAGATCGGCTACACCGTCGCCGCCGAGAACGTCGCGAAACTGAAGGCGACCGAGTACACGAACCTCATCGTGCGTCCGATGCTCGGCCCGCCGAAGCAGGTGGTCTGGGCGATGCGCCGCAACGCGCCGCAGCTGCACGACGCCATCAACGCCTGGCTGCGCACGCAGCACAAGCTGCTGCCGGTGCTCTACCGAAAATATTTTCTCGATCGCCGCGGCTTCGCGCAGCGCGCCGCCAGCCGCTATCTCACCGCGGAGACCGGGAAGCTCTCGCCGTACGACGACTGGTTCCGCGAGTTCGCGCCGATTCCGGGCTGGGACTGGCGCCTCGTCGCCTCGCAGGCGTATCAGGAGTCGCGCTTCAATCCGAGCGCGCGTTCATGGGCGGGCGCGGCCGGGCTGATGCAGATCATGCCCCGCACCGCGCGCGAGCTGCGCGTCAACGCCCGCGATCCGAAGCAGAGCATCGAAGGCGCCTGCCGCTATCTCTGGAAGCTCGACGATCAGCTGCGCGAGGCGATCCCGCGCGAAGAGGAGCGCATCCGCTTCATCCTCGCCGCCTACAACGTCGGCCTCGGGCACGTCGAGGACGCGCGCCGGCTGGCGAAGAAGTTCGGCGACGATCCCGGGTCGTGGGAGGACGTCGCCTACTGGCTGATCCGCAAGTCGAAGCGCAGCGTCTACAACGATCCGGTGGTGAGGTACGGCTACGCGCGCGGCACCGAGCCGGTCGACTACGTCGAACGGATCATGGATCGCTTCGAGCACTACAAAGTGTTCGTGCCGAAGGAGCCGCCGCCGGAAGAGCCGCCGCCTACCGCCGCACCGTCACCGCCGCCGTCGCGCTAGTGGGCGCATCGCTGTCGTCGACCGCCTCCACCTTCAGCTCCGCGGACAGGTTGTTCAACAAGCGCTCGTCGGGCACGGACCGGCGCGGCGCGAAGTGGTACCGCAGCTCGCCGCGCGCGGGAACCGTGGGCGAGAAGCCCATCTTGCGGATCTCGTTCGCGTCCCAGCTGTCGCCGCCGACATTCAGCCCGCCCGCGAACACCGTCGTGCTCACGCGCGTCACCGTCACCGAACGGCCGCCGGTCTCGCGAATGATCACGTCGAACGGAAACTCGTACATGTCGCCCTTGACCTGGTGCGCGATGATCGGACTCGGCGCGATCTCCACGACGATGGCGCCCTGGCCGGGAACGGACGACGTTCCCGGCCGCGGCCCGCTGCTGCACGCCGCGAGTACGATCGCGAGGAGGAGCGTTACTGCGTCTGCACGACGCCGCATGCGATCCGTCCCCCCGCGTTCCCGGTCGGCTGCGTCTTCAGATCGTCGGGATTCGCGTGGAGGATCACCGCGCGGCCGGCGACGGAAGTCGGGCCCGGTGCGACCGTGATCCCGTACAGCGTGCGCGTCTCGTTGACGTTGCCGCTGGCATCGGCCTCGACATTGCCGAAGTCGCCGGCGTGATGCGACACGTCGGACGGCGCTCCGTGAGGCGCGCTGTTCGGGTTGAAGTGCATGCCCGCGGCGCCGCCGTCGTTGGCGCAGTCTCCCTTTTCATGAATGTGAAATCCGTGCAGGCCGGGCGGCACTCCGGTCAGGTGAACGGTGACCTCGACCGCGCCGCCCTTTTTCTCGGCGAACGTGACGGTGCCGTTCGCGGTCTGTCCGGTGGACGGCGCGAGCGTGGCGCTTGCGGTCGCCCGCGGCGTGGTCGCGCACGCGCCGACGATGAGGAGTGTGATGGACAACAAGAACAACTTCTTCACGGACCCTCCAGTTTCAGAATGATTGTGACCTTCGTGCCTGACGGCGGAAGGCGCTCGGGAATGGATGCATAGACGACGCCGTCCCGGACGTAGTCGCGAATCGGATGGGCATGGTTGCCGATCGCGCCGCCCGGGCAGGAGTAGAGACAGACGATACATCCGCTCTTGAACTCCTTCTGATATTTCTCGTTGCCGCCGTAGCGGAAGTCGAGCAGCGGCGCTCCGCGGTGCTCTTCCACGACGAGCTGCGAGAGCGGAACGCGTTTGCCATTCCACGCGACGAACACGGTCACGCGTGAGCCTTCCACGCGCTTGTCGGGCTCGCGGCTCTTCGGATCGTTGCGCGCGTTCCAGCTGTCGGGGGTGAGGTTCTCGCCGCGATGCGCGCCGAGCGCGTCCAGCGCGACCCGCACGTCGTGATCGCTCGCGTCGCTCAGAAACAGCGCCATCCGCTTCGAGCCGCCTTCCTTCCAGACGATGGCGTGATGCCCCTGCACGCCGAACGGCCGCGACATCGCGCCCGGTTGCACGGTCGCGGTGAACCGCACCTCGCGATGCGCGCGGTCGATTTGGACTGCGGCAGCAGAGCTGCCGCTTTCAAAGCGGCGACTTGCGTCGCCGCAGTCCAAAAGAAGCATCGCAAGGATTACTGCGACCACGCCGCGATCCGTTTTCCCAACGCGCCGAGCCAGCCCTTCGCCACGTCCTGGTAATAGAGCGACGCCGCCTTCTGGATGCCGTCCGCCATCGAGGGATACGCCGAGATCCGCTGCGCGAGGTCGCCGACCTTCATCCCTTTCCGCCGCGCCAGCACCACTTCCTCGATCAGCGTCGACGCGTTCGGCGCCAGCACGTGCGCGCCGAGGATTTTTCCCTTCGCGTCGCAAACCAGCTTGATCAGACCCGACGCGCGATCGACGACCGCGCGGTCGACGTCGTGCAGGTCGACGCGATACGTCCGCACCGCGTCGCCATGTTTCTCGCGCGCCTCCCCCTCGGTCATGCCGAGGTGCGCGACCTCGGGGTCGGTATAGAGCGCCCACGGCACGTCGCTGTAATCGACCGCCGACTTGCCGGGAAAGAGCATGTTGCGCACGAGCTTCACCGCCTCGTAGGCCGCGACGTGCGTGAACTGCATGCCGCCGTGCACGTCGCCGCACACCCAGATCCGCGGCACGGAGGTCTGCAGGAACTTGTCAGCGACGACGTACGAGCGCTCGACCTTCACGCCCGCGTCTTCGAGCCCGAGGTTCTCCGTGTTTCCGCGGCGTCCCGAGGCGACGAAGATCGCTTCGGCGGCAATCTCGCGCGACTCGCCGCCCTTGTTCTCGATACGCGCGGTCTTCCCGCCCACCGACTTCACCGCCCAGCCGGTCAGAAGCTCGATCCCTTCGCGCTCGAGCAGCTGCCGCACGCGCGCGATGATCTCCGCGTCTTCCTTGTTGATGATCTCGTCCATCATCTCGACGACCGTCACCTTCGCGCCGAAGCGCGCGAAGAGCTGCGCGAACTCGATCCCGATGTAGCCGCCGCCGAGGATCAGGAGCTGCGACGGAAACGCGTCCTGATTCAGGAACGACGCGTGATCGAGGAAGCCGCGCTCCGCGAGTCCTTCGACCGGCGGCACGGACGTGCGCGAGCCGGTGGCGATGACGATGTCGTTCGCGGTGAGTCTGCGTCCATTGACTTCGACTTCGCCGCGCGAGACCAGGCGCGCGTTGCCTTCGATGACGTCGATGCCGAGGTCGCGGAACTTCTGCGGATCGTCGTGGCGGCTGATGTCGCGCCGCACCGCGCGCATCGCGTCCATCACCGACTTCGGGGTGATGCGCGGCTCGGCGCGCTCGAGGCCCCAGGCATCGGCGTGGCGCATCTGGTGGGCGAGCTTCGCCGACGCCACCAGCGCCTTGGTCGGGACGCAGCCGGTCCAGAGGCAATCGCCGCCGAGCGCCTCGCGCTCGATGAGTGCGACCTTCCGCCCGAGGCGCGCGCAACCCGAGGCGGTGACCAGGCCCGCGGTGCCGCCTCCGATCACGACCACGTCGAACCGGTTCATCGCCCCCTCATTTTCCGATCATATAATTACGGTTACACGAAGCTCTCAAATCGGGAATGCCATTCTTCTGCATCCACTGTAAGTCGGAGGTCGACCCCAAGTACAAGGCCTGTCCTTTCTGCGGGGAACCGATCACCGAATTCCTGCGCCGGTATCTCGAGCATCCGGTCGACGGGAAGTACCAGATCCTCTCGCGCCTCGGCATCGGCGGGATGGGGGAGGTCTACAAAGTCCTCCACATCCACCTGAACGCGATCCGCGTGATCAAGCTGATGCGCGCGAACATCGCCGCCGATCCCGGCGCGCACGACCGCTTTCAGCGCGAGGCGCGGCTGGCGACGAAGATCCAGCATCCGAACGTGGCCGCGCTCTTCGACTTCTCCACCCTCGAAGACGGCTCGATGTACATGGTCTGGGAGTACATCGAGGGCATCAACCTGCACGAGCTGATCGACGAGCGCGGACCGCTGTCGCCGCGCTACGCGGCGCGGCTGGCGGCGCAGGCGCTGCACGGACTGGAGGCGATCCATCGCGCCGGCATCGTGCATCGCGACGTCAGCCCCGAGAACCTCATGATCACTCGCGACGACATGAATGACGCCGCCGAGCGCGTGAAGATCATCGACCTCGGCATCGCCAAGGGCACCACCGGCGACGACAACAAGACCAAGACCGGGATGTTCGTCGGCAAGTGGAAGTACTGCTCGCCCGAGCATCTCGGCATGCTGCCGGCCGGCGAGCGCATCGACGGCCGCGCCGATCTCTATTCGTTCGGCATCGTGCTGTACGAGATGCTCACCGGCGTGCCGCCGTTCCAGGCCGACACGCCGCACGCCTATCTGATGATGCATGCCTCGCAGGCGCCGAAGCGGATGCGCGAGGCCAATCCGGGCGTCACCGCGTCGCCCGAGCTCGAGGCGCTGATCCTGCGCGCGCTCGAGAAAGACCGCGCCAAGCGGTTCCAGTCGGCGCGCGAGTTCGCGCAGGCGATCGAGCGCGTGATGCCGAGGCTCTCCGATGAAGGCGGCGCGCCGCCTCCTCCGGCCGCGGCCGCGGAAAAGACCGACGAGGCGACGCGCGAGGCTCCGCGCGAGCTTCCCGACGCGGCGACCGTGGTCTCGGTCGCGCGCGAGGAGGCGACGATCATCACGCCGGCGCCGGTTGCGCCGATCGCCCAGCGCCGGCTCGACCGCGTGGCCATCGGACCGCCGTCGACGGTGAGCACGCCGAAGCCGAAGACTCGAGTGCCGTTCATCGCTGTCGCGGGATTCATGGTGCTCGTGCTGGCGATCGCGGCGTGGCTGCTGACGCGTCCGAAGCCGTCGAAGCCGGTGGTGGATGCCGTTCCGGCCGCCGCCGCGCACCTCGGCATCAACGCCTTCCCGTGGGCGACCGTCACCGCGATCAAAAACATCGACAACGGGCAGAACATCGAGCTGGCCTCGCCGCTGGTGACGCCGGTGCCGGTCGATCTCGCGCCGGGACGCTACGAAGTCACGCTCTCGAATCCCAACTTCGCCGCGCCGATCACGCGCACCGTCTCGATCGCCGCCGGCTCCGAGCAGCTGCTGAACGTCCAGTTCGCCGATCCCGCCGAGGCCGCGCTGCCCGATTTCGGAGGCGCGAAATGACCCGGAGTGGTGCGCGCCTCCGGCGCGCCTTCGTCCTCTCATTCTTCTTCGCGTTCCCTCTCCTCGCCGCCGAGCCCTGGGTCGATGCCTACAACCGCGGTGTCGCGGCGGTGAACGCGAGCAACTACAAGCTCGGCGCGAGCGAGCTGCAGAAGGCGATCGGGGTGATGCCGGACGAAGGGACGGCGGTGAAGACGCGCGCCGCGATCATCACCTACGTCCCGCATTTCTGGCTCGGCATCGCCAAGTACAACCTCGGCGACGTCGACGGCGCGCTCCGCGAGTGGCGCACCTCGGAGGAGCAGGGCGCGGTCGGCAGGACCGAGTACTACGCGACGATGAAGAACTGGGTCGCGCGCGCGCAGGCGGAGAAGAAGCGGCTCGCCCAGGGCGCGGCCTCGGGCGCGAAGAAAGCGGCCTCCGACGCCGTCAGCAGCGCCGTGCTCGCGCAGACCAACGCCCTCTCCGCGAACGCCGAGCGCACCGACAACTACCGCGCCGCGGTGCGCATGCTCCAGGAGGCGAACTCGAAGTACAACCGTGGCGGCACCGACGTCGCGGCCTACGACGACGCCGCGCAGCTCGCGGCCAAAGCGGCCGCGCTCTTCAACGCCGCCGCCGACGAGGCGCGCAGGCAACGGGCCGCGCGTCCGGTCATTCCGAAGCCGCAGCCGAAACCGCAGCAGCCGCTCGAAGTGGTGGTGCCGTTCGACCAGGAGCCGGTCAAGCAGCAGCCCAAGCCCGAGCCACCAAAGCCCGAGCCTCAGAAGCCAGTCGTAGAGCAGCCCAAGCCCGAGCCGCCGCCCGTGCCGGTGATCACGAAGGCGCAGGAAGAAGCCGCGACCGCGCTGCAGCGCTACCGCCGCAATCTGTCGAATGCGAACCGGAATCCCAAACTGCGGAGCTACGTCCGCACCGCCACCGGCGACGCGGAGAAACTGCGCAAGCGCCTCGACACGACAAAGGGCGATCCCGATTTCATCGCCATCACGAAGATGGCCAACGACCTCGACCTCGCGCTCTCGAAGCAAATCGCCGATTCCCAAACCGTCCCGCCCAACGTCACCCCCGCGCCTGTCGCCGCGCCGTCGGGCCTCCGCGACGCCTACCGCGCCTACGCCACCGGCGATCTCGCCTCATCCGAGACCGCGCTCACGAAGATGCTCGCAGCCGGCCCGAACGCGGAGGCGCTGCTGCTGCGCGGCTGCGCGCGTTACACGCGGGCCATGCTCTCGCGCACCCCCGATGCCCTCCTCGGCGCCGCGGCCGCGGACTTCAAGGCCGCGCTGAAGCAGAACGGCGCGCTGCGTCTCGACAGCCGCGCCTTTTCGCCGAAGCTGATCTCGTATTTCGAAAACGTGCGCAACGGCAAGCCGTGATCGATATCGCCGCCGCCGCGAAACGCCTGGCCTCGCAACCGACGCCGCTCGTCCGCGCGCTGCTGCTCTCGCGCGAGCTCGACTGCGACGTCTGGGTGAAGAACGAGACCGTCTCCCCGATCGCGTCGTTCAAGTGGCGCGGCGCGCTCAACGACCTGCTGCGTGGAGCGGCGGGCTCTCAGCCCGCCGGAGTCGTCACGTCATCGACCGGCAATCACGGCCAGGGTGTGGCCTGGGCCGCGCGCGTCACCGGCGTCCCCGCGCACATCTTCCTGCCGCTCGGCGCGAATCCGATCAAGCGCGCCAAGATCGCGCTCCTCGGCGCGACGATCCACGACACCGGCCACGACCTCGACGCCGCGAAAGAGGAGGCCATCGCGTTCGCGCAACGCGAAGGGCTGCGCTTCATCGACGACGGCGAGAGCGAAGGCGTGATCGAAGGCGCGGGCACGATCGGGCTCGAGATCGCGAACGCGCTCGAGCGCATCGACATCGTCTTCGTGCCGGTGGGAGGCGGCTCGCTCGCCAGCGGCATCGCCATGGCAGTGAAGCAGCGCCACCCGAACGCGCGCGTGATCGCCGTGCAGTCCACCGGCTCGCCGGCGATGGTCGAGAGCTTTCACGCGCGCAAGGCGATCGAACGTCCCGCGCAGACGATCGCCGACGGCCTGATCTGCCGCGTCCCCGCGCAGCTCGCGCTCGACGCGCTCGTCCAGCACGTCGACGACGCCATCACCGTCACCGACGAAGAGCTGCTCTCCGCCGCGCGGCAGATGGTCCTCGGCGCACACCTCCTCGTCGAACCCTCCGGCGCCGCCTCGCTGGCCGCCGCTTTGCGATACCGCGGCGAGGTTCAGGGCAAGACCATCGTGTTGATCGCGACAGGCTCGAACGTGACCGAGGAGGTCTTCGCCAGGATGCATGCGTGACGTATCGCTTCTCGGCGATCCCGCGAGGCCACGATTGATATGGCCCCATATCAATCACGCGTCCGCGGCACGCGTTCGTGCGACCGCGGTGTCCACGATTGATATCACCCCATATCAATCACACGTCCGCGGTACCCGTTCGTGAGGTCGTCGAGGTCACGATTGATATCCCCCCATATCAATCGCACCCTCGCGGAGGTCACGATTGATATGGCCCCATATCAATCGCACGTCCGCGGTACCCATTCGTGAGGTCGCGGAGGCCACGATTGATATGGCCCCATATCAATCGCACGTCCGCGGTACCCGTTCGTGGCGTCGTCGAGGCCACGATTGATATCCCCCCATATCAATCGCACCTTCGCGAGGCCACGATTGATATGGCTCCATATCAATGGCACGTCCGCGGTACCCATTCGTGAGGTCGCCGAGGTCACGATTGATATCACCCCATATCAATCACGCGTCCGCCGCACGCGTTCGTGCGGTCGCCGAAGCCGCGATTGATATCCCCCCATATCAATCGCACTCCCGGCGCCGACACGCCGGGTCGCCGTGCGCGTCCTACCCCCACACCGCCATCCCCGCCACCGCCAGCCACACCAGGCCCTTGACCAGGAACAGCAGGAACGCGGCGGTGCCCATCCGGCGCACGCGTGATGTCGCCGATGATCCGCGCAGGAAGGGGATCAGCATCGGCGTGCGGCGGCGGTAGTCCTCGTACGCGGTGCCGTGCTCGCGGACGAGGTCGCGCTCTTCGAACTGGATGGCCAGCAGGATGTACGCGGCGGTGGCGATGGCGAACAGCAGGTGCGCGTAGGTCATCGCCGGGGTCATCCAGAACGCGAAGAACCAGCCCACGTAGAGGGGGTGGCGCACCAGGCGGTAGGGGCCGGGAGTGCCGAACTTCAGGTGGGTGTACTCGCGGCCGCGAAGGTACAGCCAGACCTGCCGCAGGCCGAAGAGGTCGAAGTGATTGATGAGGAAGGTCGAGACCAGCACCAGTCCGAAGCCGAAGGCGAAGAGCGCGCGGAGCGCGATGCGGGCCGCGGGAGCGGTCACTGACCAGACCGTGCCGCCGAGCGGCTGCCACTGCCAGAAGAGCAGGATCAGCGCGAGGCTCGAGAGGAGCACGTACGTCGAGCGCTCCAGAGCCGGCGGGACGGTCCGCGTCCAGCGTTTCTTGAACCACGGCCGCGCCATGACGCTGTGTTGCACGGCGAAGAGCGCCAGCAACCCGGCATCGATCGCGATCCCGCGGGCGAGCGGCCCGCGCGCGGCGCCATCCAGCGTCGTGGGGACGGCGAAGCCGCCGATGAAGCCGACCGCGTACAGGAACGTGACGAAGAAGATGGCGTAGCAGACGACGCCGTAGGCGAAGAATCCGATTCGTTTGAGCATACGAGCAAGCTGCGGCGAGACGCGCCACGCCGCCATGGGTGGGAAGTCCCGGAACCGGTAGAATCGACGCTTCCGGGCAGGACAATGTCCCAGACGCGACAGCGAATCCGGTTCGTGCGCACTTCCGACGGCGTACAACTCGCCTGGGCCGAAGCCGGCACAGGGCCACTTCTCAGACCGCCGCTCATTAAGGCCGCCAACTGGCTCACCCATCTCGAACTGGAGTGGGAGAGCCCGCTCTGGCGCCACTGGATCCATTTCTTCAGCGAGCACTTTCATTTCATCCGCTACGACGAGCGCGGTTGCGGGCTCTCGGACTGGGAGGCGGACGAGCTCTCCATCGAACGGTGGATCAACGACCTCGAGGAGGTGATCGACGCCGCCGCGCCGGCGAAGCCGTTCGCCCTGCTCGGAATCTCACAGGGCGCCGCGGCCTGCATCGGCTACGCGGTGCGGCATCCCGAGCGCGTCTCGCACATGATCCTCTACGGCGCGTACGCGCGCGGCTACTACCACCGCGGGAAGCCCGACGCCGCGCGCGAATACGACGCCATCCTCGAGGTGCTGCGCATCGGCTGGGGGAAATCGAATCCCGCGTTTCGCCAGATCTTCACCTCGCGCTTCATCCCCGACGGCACCGCCGAGCAACTGGCGTGGTTCAACGAGCTTTGCCAGAAGACGACCTCTCCGGACATGGCCGCGCGCCTGCTCCGGATGCGTGCGGAGATGAACGTCGTCGACCTGCTGCCGCAGGTGCGCGTGCCGACGCTGGTGATCCATGCGCGCGACGACAACATCACGCCGGTGGCCGAGGGACGCCTGCTGGCGTCGTCGATCCCCGGCGCGCAGTTCGTCGAGCTCCCCGGCAAAAATCACGTGCTGCTGGAGGGCGAGCCGGCCTGGCCGCGATTCCAGGAGGCGGTGCTCGACTTCACCGGTCTCACCGCCGCGCCGGAGTCCGACGCGTTTGCCTCTCTCTCCCCACGGGAGCGCGAAGTCCTCGCGCTTCTCAGCGAAGGCCTCGGCAACGCGCAGATCGGCGAGCAGCTCTCGATCAGCGAGAAGACCGTGCGCAATCACATCTCCAACGTCTACGACAAGCTGGGCGTGTGGAACCGGGCCCAGGCCGTGGTCTTCGCACGCGACCACGGCTTTCGCCGGTGACGGCTACTTCGTGAGCTCGACGCCGCTGGCCACGAACGACACCTCGCGCGCCGTGCCATCTTCGTTGCGATTCAGCTTCGCGCCCTCGCCCGCGAGGTGGTCCGCTTCTTCTTTCGAGAGCGTCTTCACCTCGGTCACGCCGGCGATGCGCGCCTTCATGCCCTTGCTGTCCTTCGGTACGAAGAAGCCGTAGTCCTTGAACGTCACGCGCATGCCGGCCAGCTGCATCCAGCATCCCATCTTCGAGCATGCGGCCTCGATGACGCCTTCGGTCACGACGGGGTCTTTCGTGAACGCCTCGGGCTTTTCGAGGACGTCCGCCAGCGGCGTCAGCTTGGCGTCGGCGGGGATGGCGTCGCCGCGCTTCACGACTTCGCCGGCGAAGGCGGTAGCGGCAATCAGGAGAGCGATCAGAGCGAGTTTCTTCATGGCCGCAATCTTAACTCCTTCGATCGCGGCCGAAGGGATCGCCGGCGAGCGACTCGGTGTGCAACGCGCAGAGCCACCGGCCGTCGCGCTTCACCCAGGTCGATGCGTCCGCCGCCTCGAGCTTCAGCGGCTTCCCGTCGACGGTCAGCTCTTCGTGAACCTTGTAGGCCAGGACGGCGACGTCGTCGCGGATCTGGCGGACTTCCGCGTCTTTCAGCTCGAAGGCATTCAGCGTGTAGGGCGCCTTCTTCATCATGTCCGACATCGCCTGCCGGTTGATGCGTCCCACGCCCTGCGCTCCGGTCACGATGCATTCTTCGTCGGTGAGGCTCATCGCCGTATCGACGTCCTTCTCTTTGATGGCCTGCCAGTACTGCCGCTCCAGATCGAGCAGTTCTTTGCCGAGAGATGTGTTCGCCATGGATCAAATCCTCCTGCATTGAACGCAGCAGGATGGATGCCCGAAAGAACGGAACGGCGGGCTGAAGCCCGCCGCTCCACAAGAACGCTTACGCTTCCGCCGAGCCGATCCGCATCGCGTAGAACGAGCGGTAGACGAACACCATTGCGATCAGGAGGAACACCGCGGAGAGGATGCGCGTGAGGCCGCCCTGTCCGGCGCGGGTCATCTCCACCGCGAGCTCGACGGCGAGCAGGCCGAAGAGCGTGGTGAACTTGATGACCGGATTCATGGCCACGGATGAGGTGTCCTTGAACGGATCGCCGACCGTGTCGCCGACGACGACCGCCGCGTGCAGCGGCGTGCCCTTCATCTTCAGCTCGACCTCGACGATCTTCTTGGCGTTGTCCCAGGCGCCGCCGGCGTTGGCCATGAAGATGGCCTGGTAGAGGCCGAACAGCGCGATCGAGATCAGGTAGCCGATGAAGAAGAACGGCTCGAAGCAGGCGAACGCCAGCGTCGAGAAGAACACCGTCAGGAAGATGTTGAGCATGCCCTTCTGCGCGTACTGCGTGCAGATGGCGACGACTTTCTTCGAGTCCTCGACCGAAGCCTTCGTCGCGCCGGTGTCGAGCTTGATGTTGGCCTTGATGAACTCGACCGCGCGATACGCGCCGGTCGACACCGCCTGCGTCGCCGCGCCGGTGAACCAGTAGATCACCGCGCCGCCGACGACCAGTCCGAGCAGGAACTGCGGGTGCAGCAGCGACAGTTTGTCGATGTCGGTCTTGAGGCCGTTGGTGAGCATCACGATGATCGCGAAGATCATCGTCGTCGCGCCGACGACCGCGGTGCCGATGAGCACCGGCTTCGCCGTCGCCTTGAACGTGTTGCCCGCGCCGTCGTTCTCTTCGAGGTTTTCCTTCCCCTTTTCCCACGCCGGCTTGAACCCGAAGTCTTTCTCGATTTCCGCGTCGATGCCCGGCAGCGTCTCGATCGTCGAGAGCTCGTAGACCGACTGCGCGTTGTCGGTGACCGGGCCGTACGAGTCGACCGCGATCGTGACCGGTCCCATGCCCAGGAAGCCGAAGGCGACAAGGCCGAACGCGAAGATGGCCGGGGCGATCATCAGCGCGGCTTCGCCGACGGGGAACATGCCGCTGATCCAGGCCGCGGTGCCCATGAGGCCCGCGATCGCGAGTCCCATCCAGTAGGCGGAGAAGTTTCCGGCGATGAAGCCGGAGAGGATGTTCAGCGACGCGCCGCCTTCACGCGACGCGGCGACGACCTCGCGCACGTGGCGCGACTCGGTCGAGGTGAAGACTTTGACGAGCTCCGGGATGATCGCGCCGGCGAGCGTGCCGCAGGTGATGATCATCGAGAGTTTCCACCACATCGTGGAGTCGCCGCCCAGGTTCGGGATCAGCAGTTTCGAGACGATGAAGGTCACGCCGACGGAGAGGATCGAGGTGAGCCACACCAGCGACGTCAGCGGCGACTCGAAGTTCATCTTGTCGGCGTTGCCGAAGCGCGCTTTGGCGACGGCCTCGTTGATGAAATACGACACCGCCGAGGTGATGATCATCAGCACGCGCATCGCGAAGATCCAGACCAGCAGTTGGACCTGCACGGTGGGATCTTTGACCGCGAGGAGGATGAACGTGATCAGTGCGACGCCGGTGACGCCGTAGGTTTCGAAGCCGTCAGCGGTAGGCCCGACCGAGTCGCCGGCGTTGTCGCCGACGCAGTCCGCGATGACGCCGGGGTTGCGGGCGTCGTCTTCCTTGATGTTGAAGACGATCTTCATCAGGTCCGAGCCGATGTCGGCGATCTTGGTGAAGATGCCGCCGGCGATGCGCAGCGCCGCGGCGCCGAGCGACTCGCCGATGGCGAAGCCGATGAACACCGGGCCGGCGTAGTCGCCCGGCACGAACAGGAGGATGAGCAGCATGATCACGAGCTCGGTCGAGATCAGGAGCATGCCGATGGACATGCCCGCGCGCAGCGGGATCGAGTAGGTCGGGAAGGGCTTGCCTTTCAGCGACGCGAACGCGGTGCGCGAGTTGGCGAAGGTGTTGATACGGATGCCGAACCACGCCACGCTGTAGCTGCCGGCGATGCCGACCAGGCTGGCGCCGAGGATGATCGCCACGCGCAGCGCGTCGAAGTGACGCAGCACGCCGAAGTAGACGACCATGATCGCGCCGATGAAGACTTCGAGCAGGAGAATGAACTTGCCCTGCGTGACCAGGTAGGTCTTGCAGGTTTCGTAGATCAGCTCCGAGATCTCGAGCATCGAGCGGTGCACGGGCAGCTTCTTGAGCTGCATGTACATGACCACGCCGAACAGCAGGCCGAGGACGCAGACGACCAGGCCGCCGATCAGTAGGCGGTCGCCGCCCATGCCGAGAAACTGGACGCTGCCGAGATCCGGCAGCACGAGACTCGCTTCCGAGCGCGCCTCGGTGGGCTGGGTCTCCTGCGCCGACGCGATCGCGCCGAATGCGAGGATACCGATCAGCGCGACCAGGAGTACGCGCGTGTACGTAGACTTCATGATTCCTCCAAGTTGGGTTTGAAACGATGACCCGTCGGAAGAGGGCTCTCCCGTGGCTGCGGGTCTTTGGGCGCGCGGATTGTAGCGGAATGTTACGGCTACGTCATCATCCGCTCAGAAGCAGTTCTTGAAGCACTTCGACGAGGTTGGGGCGAGATCGGTGACGACCCAGTTGTCGCACTCCTGCCCGCGAGTCTCGTTGCTCGGCAGGTTGGCGACCACGTTCGCCATCGCCACGCATGTCGAGTTGTCCGCGACCGGCTTGCCCATCGCCGGCTTGGTGAGCGTGTTGCCGGTCACGACCGGCGCGTTCAGCCGGCCGACGCCGTAGCCGCCGAAGTTGATCAGCACCCGCGCGCCGCTGATCGTGTTCTGCGTGACCGTGCCGCCGGTGACGTTCGGCAGGTCTCCCTGCGCCGGCTTCGTCCAGGGATCGGGGCCGAAGTTGATGCCGAAGCCGCACGAGAACGAGTAGCACTGGATGGTGTTGTACTTCACCGTGGCGCCGGTGTAGTTGCCGCTCGGGTGATTGACCGGATCCGCCTCGGCGAAGTTGCCGAGCATCAGCGCCGCGAACGCGTAGACGCCGTTCTGCTGGATCCAGTTGCTGCGGATCTCCGTGTTCATGGCCGCGCCGAAGATCAGCCCGACGTCCGTGTTGTTGACCAGGTGGTTGTCGTTGACCTTGCCGTTGTTGTTGGTGTGAATCGTCAGCCCGTCCGCCCAGAGGAGGGGCGTGTGCTCGCCGTTCGCAATGGCCGCGTTTCCCTGCACGCGCCCGAAGTCGCCTTTCCAGCGGAGTCCCGTGCCGCAGAGCGCCTCGCGGGTGTTGTTGTACGTGAACTCGCAGCGCTCCTCGAGCGTGGTGCCGCCGCAGTCGACCATCTGCGCGTTGAAGCCCCAGCGCGCCTGATCGGGGATGTTCTGGGTCTTGTTCTGACAATACGTGACGGCGGAGGCCGTGCCGGTGCGGGCGGCGTGATTGCCGTCGATGACCAGGTGATCGAAGATGATCCTCTTCGAGCTCCGCGCCTGCAGCAGCCCGCCGCCGTCCTGGACCAGCGAGTCGCGGCAGATCGCGAACGTCGGGTTGTTGAGGCACGCGTCCGCCGCCTCGGTCGCGAAGAACACCGCGCACGCCGCATCGCCGAGCTGCTGGCAGTTCCGGATGTTGCCCGCCAATCCCGCCGTGCGGATCGTGAGCCGCTGCGCCGGGTCATTCCGGTCCTTCACGATGATCGGCTTGTCGACGCGATACAGCCCCGGCGGGAGATTGATCTCCGTCACCGTCAGGTCGCGAACGCACTTGTTGAATCCGTCGGAGACCGGCGTCGTGCCGCCGTTGTCGACGAAGATGTCGACGCCCTGGGCGCGGCAGATCTTCACGGCGGCATTCGCGTTGGCGGCGAGTGAAAGCAGAGCCAGGGCGGGCACAAGGAGCCGGGCTTTCGTCATGGATTCTCCTTCAGACGAGCTTAGCATCCGGTTAGGAAAGTACCGGATTCCGGGCGGCGGGTTCATCCATCTTTTCCGGTTCGCGTAGGAAACGTTTAGCAACCGCGTTTCCTCCGCGGGCCCACATTGCGGTCCGGAAAGGAGATTCACCGTGACCGTGACCGCAATCGAAACAGTCGCCGAACGCAGCGTAGCCGAGGCGCTCGAGGCGATGCTGCTCATCCGCACCTTCGAGGAGAAGTCGGCCGCGCTCAAGGCCGCCGGCCAGTCCCCCAGCATGTGCACGTCCGTCGGCCAGGAGGCGTCCGCCGTCGGCGTGGTCCGCAACCTCGGCCCGGACGATCTGATCCTCACCAATCACCGCAGCGCCGGCCATCTGCTTGCGCGCGGCGCCGATCCCGGCCGCCTCTTCGCCGAGATCATGGGCAAGTCCACCGGCTACTGCAAAGGCAAGAGCGGCAGCTTGCACATCTCCGTCAAAGAGCTGGGCGTGGTGCTGACGTCGACCATCGTCGGCGGCGAGCTCTCGCTGGCACCGGGAGTCGGACTGTCGCTGGCGATGTCGCCGAGCGACGCGATCGCGGTCGTGTTCTTCGGCGACGGCGCTGCCACCGAGGGCATCTTCCACGAGTCGCTCAACCTCGCGTCGGTGTGGAACCTCCCGGTGCTGTACGTCTGCGAGAACAACCAGTGGCAGGCGTACGTGCACCGCAAGGAGACGATGAAGGCCGATCACGTGAGCGAGTTCGCCCGCGCGTACGGCGTGCCTTCGAAGACCGTCGACGGAAACGACGTCGAAGTCGTGCTCGACGCCGCGCAGAACGCGGTCGACTACGTCCGCACGATGCGCCGGCCCTACCTGCTCGAGACCTACACCTACCGCCTGCGCGGGCACATGGAGCCGGACGATCAGGCCTACGTCGACAAGGACGAGCTGGCGTCGTGGAAGCGCCGCGATCCGATCGCGCTGATCGAGTCGCGCCTGCTCACCAGCGGTATCGCCACGCAGAAAGAGATCGACGCGATCAAGGAGCGCGCGGCGCAGCGCATCGAAGACGCGGCCGCGTTCGCGATCGAGTCGCCCTATCCGAGCTTCGACGAGCTCACCACCGATGTGTACGCGTGAAGGAGAACGCCATGAGAACGATCACTGCAGATGAAGCCATGACCGAGGCGCTGGTCGAAGAAATGCGCCGCGATCCGCGGGTCATCACGTTCGGTGAGGGCACCGCGACGAAGGGATACAAACTGGTCGAGGAGTTCGGCGCGGCGCGCGTGCGCAACACGCCGCTGGCCGAGGGGATCATCGCCGGTACAGCGGCCGGCGCGGCGGCGACGGGACTGCGTCCGGTCATCGACCTCCTCTTTGCGCCGTTCCTCACGTTCGCGATGGACGAGCTGGTGAACAGCGCCGGCAAGCTGCGTTTCATGTCCGGCGGACAGTTCTCGTTCCCGCTGGTGACGATCACCCGCACCGGCGCGGGGTGGGCGGTCGGGTCACAGCACAATCACAACAACGAGTCGTGGTTCGTCAACTCGCCGGGGCTCAAGGTCGTGATGCCTTCAACGCCGGCCGACTTCAAGGGACTGCTCAAGAGCGCGATCCGCGATGAGAACCCGGTGATGTTCTTCGCCGACATCGGTCTGCTCTATGCGCCGGGCGACGTGCCGGACGGCGACGACTTCGTGGTGCCGATCGGGAAGGCCGACGTGAAGCGCGAAGGCTCCGACGTCACGCTGATCTCGTACGCGAAGACGGTGCAGAAGTGCCTCGAGGCGGCAGCCGCGCTGCAGGAGCAGGGCGTGTCGGCCGAAGTGGTGGACCTCCGCTCGCTCAAGCCGCTCGACGAAGCCACGATCCTGGCCTCGGTGCAGAAGACCGGCCGCGCGATCGTCGTCCACGAAGCCGCCGGTCCGTGCGGCGTCGGCGCCGAAGTCGCGGCGATCCTCGCCGAGAAAGCGTTCGGCGCGCTCAAGGCCCCGGTCGTGCGCCTCACCGGACCCGACGCGCCGGCCGCGTCCTCGTTCCCGCTCGAAGCGGCGTACGTGCCGCAGGCGGATGCGATCGTGGCTGCGGCGCGGAAGCTAACGCTCAACTAACTCCAGCTCCGCATCCACCACCAGCGAGAACCTTCCCCGTCCTGTCGGCGCGAGCTGCAGGGCGGGGAGTTTTTCGCGGAGGCGAGAGCGCAGCAGGATCAGGCGGGTCTCGAGGTTGTCTTTCAGGTCCGGCAATCCGAGGGAGCGGTCGAGGCGGAGCTCGCGATTCGTGAACGCGGTGCGGCCGTCGCGCTTCCACTCCCGCAGCAGTTTCCAGAGGATGCGGCCCGGCACGTTGCGGATCAGATACTCGCCGTCGAAGAACACCGAGTCGTCGTCGCGGTAGTAGGTGAGGGTGTGCTTGCGCGTGCGCGCCGGCAGCGTCCGCGGCGGAGGCGCGAAATCGGCGTCGAGCTCACTCTCTTCCTTCATCACGCGATCGATGCCCTGCGCGATCTGATTGCCGATGATGCCGAGATAAGCCTCGTCCCATTCGCCGAACGCGAGCGGATCGCGGCTCTCGGCGGCGAGGACGCCGATCAGGCGCTCCCCGACGGTCAGCGGAATCACCAGCGCGCTCTGCGCGTCGGCGAGCCCGGGCAGCGGAATCTCCGGACGGATCGAGCGTCCGCCTTCGCCCGACAGCATCTCGCGCCGCACCGCGCGGCCGTACTGCAGGCTGGCCTCGAGCCCGGTCATGCGCAGCACCCGTTGTTCCGCGGCGACGGTTCCGATTAGTCCCTCGCCGAACGCCACTTCGGCGCCGACGCCTCCGCCGTAGCCGCGGCAGGAGATCGTGACCAGGCGTTGGGAGGCTTCGTCGTTCAGCAGCACGATGGTGTGCTCGAATCCGAAGTAGACCGCCAGCGCGTCGAGCGCCGCGGCGAGCAGCGTCTCGAGATCCTCGGCGCGGTTGATGCGCTCGGACACGAGCTGCAGTCCGCGGAGCTCGGTGCGATAACCGTCCGTTGGTGAAAGCGGCTCGGCCACGGCCACGACGCCGGTGAGGTATCCCTCGACGCGCTCCACGCGCAGCACTTCGAACACGTCCGCGCCGATGAGCCGGAACACGCCCGACATGCCGGTGTGCGACGCGATCGCCTGGATGCGCAACGCCATCGAGTCGAAGAGCGCCCCGCGCGTTTCGGTGCGCAGGAAGCGGAGGCGCAGCCGATAGGCGTCGAACGTGACCGGGTCGTAGACCTCGACGCACGCGTGCGGGTTCTCGGCGATGTTGCGGCTGGTCTTGTTGAAGAACTGCCGCGAGAGCACGACGTGCCTGTCGTCGAGCAGGTGGACCTGGCTGAGATAGGCGATGTTCGGCACGCCGTTCCTGTCGCTGGAGGCGATGATGCTCGGGACGACGCCGTGGAAGCAGCGGGAGATCTCGGAGAGATTCATTGGAGCTGGTTGCCGGCGTTCGGTCCGGGAGTCTGGTCGAAGACTTCCTCGACGGTGACGTCGACCGCGAACGCCGGCCAGTGCGCGACGCTGCGCGTGACGTGCCGCGGGAGTCCGACCGCGTCGAGCGACGCCGCGAAAGCTTCGAGCCGTTCGCGCACGAAAGTCTCGTCCGCGGCGGGAGCGAGGCGCACCGCGCGGGTGACGCCTTTGATCTGCGTGGTCTCGTGCGACGAGATCTCGCTGCAGGCCACGGCGAGCCGACGTGTCGTGGCGATGTTCGCCAGCGTCTCGTGGCTCGTCGCGGCCGGCAGGTAGACCGTTACGGTCTCGAAGTCATCGTTGGTCCTGATCGCGACCGCGCGGCAGCAGCTTGGAACATGATCGCTGTCGGCGGTCGCGACGATGACCGAGAGCCCGCTCTGCACGCACTTTCGGAGACGGTCGGAGACCATGCGCGCGCATTGTAAAGGTGGAGCGGCGGGCTTTAGCCCGCCGTCCCGTTTCGGCGGGCTAAAGCCCGCCGCTCCACTAGCTCTGCGGCGCCTGAATGTGAATCTCCACCCTTCGGTTCAGCTGCCTTCCCTCGGGTGTGTCGTTCGACGACTTCGGACGCATCTCGCCGTAGCCGTAGACGATCACGTTGCCCGGCCGCACGCCGCGGTCGATCAGGTAGTCGGCCACCGTCGCCGCGCGTTGCTCCGAGAGTCGCTGGTTGTAGGCGTCGGTGCCGCTGGAGTCGGTGTGGCCTTCGACGACGATCCGGTTGTCCGGATACTGCGCGAAGTTGCCGGCCAGTTCGTTCAGCGTGCTGCGCGACTCGGGGCGCAGCGAGGCCGAGTTGAGGTCGAAGAGGATGTCGCTGGTGAGGCGCACGTCGATCTCGCCTTCCGAGGGACGCGTCACTTCCACGCCTTCGATCTGGCGCAGCTCCTCTTCCTGCTTGTCCATGCGGCGGCCGATCGCGCCGCCGATCGCGGCACCCGCGGCCGCGCCGACGACCGCACCGGTGCGGTTGTTGCCCGACTGATTGCCGATGACCGCGCCCGCGATCGCGCCGGCGACCGCGCCGATCGTCGCGCCGCGCTTGGTCTTCTTGTTGTCGTTGGGTGCCGAATCACTCGTCGCGCAAGCGAGCGCGAACGCGGCGACGATAGCGAGAATCAAACCTTTACGAACCATGTACTACCTCCTAAGAAAAAAGACGCCCGGGTCACGGGCGTCTTCGTTTTCACATCCTGTACCGCATGAAGCTCATGCGTTGTTGGCTCTGACGTAAATCTCGACGCGGCGGTTCTGCTGGCGGCCGCTGGCGGTCGAGTTCGAGGCCTTGGGCTTGGACTCGCCGTAGCCGTAGGCGTCGACGCGGGAGCTGCTCACGCCGAGGTCTTCGAGATAGTTGGCGACCGCGCTGGCGCGGCGGTTGGACAGGCGCTGGTTATACGCCGCCGTACCGGTCGAGTCCGTGTGGCCGTTCACCGCGATGGTGGTGTCGCGATACTTGTTGAACACGCCGGCCATCTCGCGAAGCTCGTCGCGCGAGCTCGAGCGCAGTCCGGCCGAGTCGAAGTCGAACAGGATCTCGTTGCGCACCGTCACGCGAAGCTCGTCCTCATCCGTACGGGTGACGTCGATGCCTTCGATCTGACGGAGCTCGCGCTCCTGCTTGTCCATCATGGCGCCGACGATCGCGCCGGCCGCGCCGCCCACGACGCCGCCGATGACCGCACCGCGCTTGGCGTTGCCGCTGCCGCGGTTGTTATGAATGATCGCTCCGGCGATGGCGCCGGCCACGGCGCCGATGGCCGCACCCTTCTTGGTCTTGTCACGCTCGGTGGCGACGTCCGCGAAGGCCGCCGTCGACATGAGCGCCATAAGGATCACTGCGAGAAACTTTTTCATGGTTGCCTCCTGGGTTCCTTTTCCTTGGTTCGGCCTTCTTCATCGCAACGGGCTTGCCACCGCGCAAATAAGTGCGGAAGTCGGGCACGGCCGCGGTGATACCATGAGCCCGCATGGCGGCCGAGCGCTCGATGCGCGACGTACTCCGTAACCTGTTGCAATACGGATCCTTATCGTTCCGAGACTTCGTCGAGATCGCGCTCTATCACCCCGAGCTCGGGTACTACGCGAGGCCTGAAAACCCGGTCGGAAGGGGGGGTGATTACGTCACCGCGCCCACGCTCAGCCCGGTGTTTTCGTACGCAATTGGCAACCTCGTCCGCGAATTCATGAGCCGTGGTGAGGCCGAGGTGACCACGATTGTGGACATTGGGGCGGGGGATGGAGGGCTCATTGAGGCGGTTGCCCAGTTGCCCGGTCACCCGGTTGCCCGGTTTTTTGGCGTCGACCGTTCTCTCGGCCGGGCGACCGGGGGCCCGGGAGACCGGGCGACTTTCGTCCGCACCATCGACGAAGTCCCCACGGACGGCGCCCACCTCATCATTACTAATGAGCTCTACGACGCCTTCCCCTTCGCGCGGCTGGTGCAGCGCGGCGAGCATCTGCACGAACTCTGGGTCACGGAAGACCTCGACTGGACGGAGAAGGAGGCGACGCCGGAGTACGAGGACTACTTCGCCTCGCACGGCCTCGCGCTCGAAGACGGCCAGTTCGCCGACCTCTCGCTCGAATGGGAGGCGTTCTATGAAGACGTCGTGCGCCGGTTCGAGCGCGCGCTCATCGTGACCATCGACTACGGCTATCCCGCGAACAAACTCTTCCATTCGCGCGCCCGACGCTTCGGCACCGCCGCCGCGTACTCGCAGCAGCGCGTCACCCGCGACCTCCTCGCCAACCCCGGCGAACAGGACCTCACCGCGCACATCAACTTCACCGACCTCGAGCGGGCGGGAGAGCGGAACGGTGCGAAGACGCTCTTCTTTGACCGGCTCGCGAAGTTCCTGCTCACGCTCGACATCACGAGTCACGAGCTGCTGCAGCCCGTCGAGGCGGTCACCCAGTCACCCGGTCTCCCGGTCACCGGGCAACCGGGCGACCGGGCAACCGGGCAACCCAGCAACCCAGCAACCCAGCAACTCCACGCCCTGCAACTCCGCGAAGACGCCCGCCGCCTCATCCTCCCCGACGGCATCGGCGAAGACCTCCGCGTCCTCGTGCAGGGCAAGGGCGTGCCCCTCGACGGGTGGTCTTTCCAGAAGAAGCTGTTTTAGTTGACTCTGCCCTCGTGCCGTTTAGAATGACCGGCGGTCGCCGCTCGCGCGTAAAAAGATGGCTAACTATTCGGTGCTGCTGGTCGCAACGCTCATCGTCATCTCCGTACCGGTGCTGACCCTTTTCATCATCACACCGCTGATCCGCGCGTCGAAGCCGGGGAAGGTGAAGCTGGAGCCGTACGAGTGCGGCATCGCTCCCACCTCGACCGCGTTCGACCACCGCTTCTCGGTCCGCTACTTCCTCATCGCCGTCCTCTTCATCGTGTTCGACGTCGAGACGGTGTTCCTCTTCCCGTGGGCGATCCGTTTCAAACAGCTCGGCTGGTTCGGCGCCATCGAGATGGCCATCTTCCTTGCGATTCTCCTGATCGGCTACTTCTACGCGTGGAAGAGGAAGGTTCTTTCATGGGTCTGATCGAGAGCCGATTCGACGAGAACGTTCTCACCACCACGGTCGACAAGTTTTTCAATTGGGCTCGCAAGTCTTCGCTCTGGCCGATGCAGTTCGGCCTGGCGTGCTGCGCCATCGAGATGATGGCCGTCCTCGATCCCCGGCATGACATGGCCCGCTTCGGCGCCGAGGTCTTCCGCGCCACGCCGCGGCAGGCCGATCTGATGATCGTCTCCGGAACAGTGACGGAGAAGATGGCGCCGATCGTTCGCAGGCTGTGGGACCAGATGCCCGATCCGAAGTGGGTCATCGCCATGGGCTCGTGCGCCACGTGCGGCGGTCCGTACGATACGTACGCGGTCACGCAGGGCGTCGACCGCCTGATTCCCGTCGACGTCTACATCCCCGGATGCCCCCCGCGCCCCGAGGCGCTGATCTGGGGGCTGATGGAGCTCCAGAAAAAGATCGAAAAGATGCACGTGCTGCGGAAAGGCGGCGAGGCCTACGACTTCGCGCGCGCCGCGGTGCGCGACTCGCTGCGTCCGGCGCATGAAGGTCCGGCGCTGCGCGCGGAGCAGGCGGCGCAGTTGAAGCAGGCGCCGGTTTCGGGCGTCAAGCGCGCGCCGGCTCCTCCGGCCGCGCCGAAGCCGAGTGTAGCGGCGGCCGCTCCGGCCGCCGAAACGGTGCCCGAAGCGGGCACCGCTCCACAGGTTACCGATGCCGAGATTCAGCAGGCCGCCGCTCCGGAAGTCGTTCCTGATGCCGGCGCGTCGCCGGCGGTGCCGTTCCATCGCGAAGACCTCATGCTCACCGAGCGGATGCAGCTCGCGAACGAGATGGGCGGCAAGTTCGAGACGAAGCTCTTCGCGGCGATGGCGCAGACCGACTGCGGAGCGTGCGGCTGGGACTGCGAAGGCTATGCGAACGCGATCGCCAGCGGCGAGACCGACGACATCTCGCTCTGCGTCCCCGGCGAGTCGGAGACGCTGGACATGCTCAAACTTCTGATGGAGGAGGCGGGCAAGCCGTTCAGCGGCGCCTGAAACATCGATGTCCGAGATTCCTCCTCCGGCGAAAACCGCCGACGACATCAAGCGCGACCCTCTGGTCGCCGCCGCGGTGTCGCGCGTGGGCGACGCGATCGTCGACGCGAAAGAGTTCGTGGGCGAGATCACGCTCTTCGCCGATCGCGACCGCATCGTCGAAGTCTGCCGCGCGTTCAAGGACGACGGCTTCGTCTATCTCGTCGACCTCGCCGGCGTCGACTACTCGAAGTTTCCGAACCACACCGGGCTCCGTTTCAGCGTCGCCTACACGCTCTACTCGTTCCAGAAAAACGCGCGCGTGCGGCTGCGCGTCTGGACGGACGAGACGACGCCGATCCCGTCCGTCACCTCGGTCTGGAAGACCGCGAACTGGCACGAACGCGAGACCTGGGACATGCTCGGCATCGTCTTCTCCGGCCACCCGAACCTCGAGCGCATCCTGATGTGGGACGGCTTCAACGGCCACCCGCTGCGCAAAGACTTCCCCATCCGCGGCATCGACACCGGCGCGCGCATCTACCCCGAGGTCTTCCCCGAAGGCGGCGGTCCCAAAGCAGGATCGACCGGCAAGCCCGCGAACGACGTGAACGTCTACAAAGGCGAATGGAAAAAGTACGGCACCTGGCCCCTCGCCCAGATCGGCGGCGGAGCAAAAGCCCCCGCACCCGCCGCGAAGCCGGCGCCGAAGCCGGTGGCGGCGGCCGCACCCCCAGCAGCGGTCGAGGAGGATGCCGATGTTTGATGTCCATGAGATGGAGATCAACTTCGGCCCCCAGCATCCGTCCACGCACGGCGTGCTGCGGGTGCTTTTGAGAGTCGACGGCGAGCGGATCATCGATGCGAAGCCGATCATCGGCTATCTCCATCGCGGCACCGAGAAGCTCTTCGAGCACATGGCCTATCCGCAGTGCGTTCCGCACACGGACCGCATGGACTACGTCGCCTCGGCCACGAACAACCTCGGCTTCGTCGAGGCGGTCGAGAAGATCCTCGGCGTCACGAAGCTGATCCCGCGCCGCGCGCAGATCCTGCGCGTGATCCTCTCCGAGCTGCAGCGCATCTCCTCGCACCTGCTCTGGCTCGCGACGCACGCCATCGACATCGGCGCGATGACGCCGTTCTTCTACTGCTTCCGCGAGCGCGAGCAGATCCTCGACTTCTTCGAGATGTACTGCGGCGCGCGGCTCACGCTGAACTGCATGCGCATCGGCGGGATGCCCGAGGATGTGCCGCATGGATGGCTCGACGACATCGAGGCCTTCTGCGGGAAGTTCGACGCGGCGGTCGACGAGTACGAGTCGCTGCTGACCACGAACCGCATCTGGAAGCGCCGCACCGTCGGCATCGGCGTGCTCTCGCCGGAAGAAGCGATCGAGTGGGGTATCACCGGACCGCCGCTGCGCGGCTCGGGCGTCGAATGGGATCTGCGCCGCGCGCAACCTTACGAGATCTATCCCGAGCTCGAGTTCGACATCCCCGTCGGCCGCAACGGCGACACGTACGACCGCTACCTCGTGCGCATGGCCGAGATGCGCCAGTCGAACCGCATCCTCAAGCAGTGCATCCCGCTCATCAAACAGACGCCCGTCGGCGATCTGAAGGCGAAGATCTCCAAGGTCATCCGCCCGCCGGAAGGGGAGGTCTACCACTCCATCGAGGCGCCGAAGGGAGAGCTCGGCTACTACATCGTGAGCGACGGAAAAACGCAGAACGCCTATCGCTGCCACGTCCGCCCGCCGAGCTTCGTGAATCTGCAGGCGCTGCCGGCGCTGGCGAGGGGACACCTCGTGTCGGATCTCGTCGCGCTGATCGGGACGATCGACATCGTTCTCGGAGAGGTCGATCGATGAATCACGCGTTTTCCCACTACCTGTTCTGGCCGCTGATCAAGTTCCTGGTGGCCTTCGTCATCGTCCAGGGGCTCGTCGCGGCGATGAACTGGATCGAGCGCCGCCTGCTCGGACTCTTCCAGGCGCGGCTCGGTCCGAATCGCGTCGGATACAAGGGTCTGCTGCAGATCATCGCCGACCCGGTGAAGTTCCTGCTCAAGGAAGACATCGTTCCCGCGAGCGCGGAGAAGGTCGCCTACTTCCTCGGCCCGATGCTGCCGCTGATTCCGGCGTTCATCGTCTTCTGCCTGATTCCGTTCGGACCGCCGCCCACGTTCACCGTCACGCGCGTGAACGTCGGCCTGCTGCTGATCCTCGCGCTGACCTCGACCGGCGTGTACGGCATCATCCTCGGCGGCTGGGCCTCCAACAACAAATACTCCCTGATGGGCGGCCTCCGCTCCGCGGCGCAGATGGTGTCGTACGAAGTGCCGTTCGGCCTCTCGATCGTCGGCGTGCTGATGATCTGCGGCAGCCTCGATCTGGTCACCATCGTCCGCTACCAGGAAATCAACGCCTGGAACTTCCTCCCGCAGATCGTGGCCTGTTTCATCTTCCTCGTGTCGATGAACGCGGAGAACAACCGCACGCCGTTCGACCTGCCGGAAGCGGAGTCGGAGCTCGTGGCCGGATACCACACCGAGTACTCGGCGATGAAGTTCGCCTTCTTCATGCTCGCCGAGTTCTCGATGATGATCGTGAACTCCTGCCTCATCGTGACGCTCTTCTTCGGCGGCTGGACGCTGGGCATGTTCGGCATCGGCCTCACCACCGACGTGCTCAAAGGCATGGGCATGTTCGGCGGCATCCTCGGCACGCTGATCTTCGTCACCAAGGTCATGCTGTTCATGCTGATGTACGTCTGGTTCCGCGCGACGTTCCCGCGCTTCCGCTTCGATCAGCTGATGGACCTCGGATGGAAGTGGATGATCCCGCTCGCGCTGGGCAACATCGTCGTCACCGGCCTCTTCATCCTCGCCGGCCAGGAGCGGCTGCTGTACTGGATCGGCATCGGCGCGATCGGACTCGCGGCGCTGTATCTGTTCAAGCCGAAGCGCGCGGAATCGCGGAAGGTGATTCATGCAAGTTGAGTATCGGAAGGAGAAGCTGTCCGATAAGTACCTCGTCCTCGATCTGCTCGAGGGGCTGAAGACGACGCTGCGCGAGCTGTTCAAGCCGAAGGTGACCATCCGCTATCCGGAAGAGCGGATGGAGCCGACCGACCGCTTCCGCGGCATGTTCAAGTTCTCCTACGACCGCTGCATCGCCTGCAAGCTGTGCGCGGTCGCCTGTCCCATCGACATCATCTACATCGACGTCCACGACGACATCGTCGAAGAGGGCGGCAAGAAGAAGAAGGTCAAGGTCCTCGACCGCTACGACATCGACGTGAAGCGCTGCATGTTCTGCTCGCTCTGCGAAGAAGCGTGTCCCACCAAGCCGAAGTCGATCTGGCTGACCACGAAGACCTACGAGCTGGCGACCTACGACCGCAACGATCTCTACTTCAACATGCAGGAGCTGGAGTACTGGGACGACCGTCCGAAGTACACCGGCCTGCCCGAGGACGACACGAAGCAGATCGAAGGGCAGAAGCAGATCAGCGGAGGGGTCGAGTAGATGGATGGCCTGACCTCGAACGCGCCGCTCCTGGTCTTCATGGTCATCGGGACGATCGCCGTCGCGGCGTCGTTCCTGGTGGTCATGATGCGCAACCCGGTCCACTCCGCGCTCTTCCTGCTGCTGACGTTCCTCTGCGTGGCGGTGCTGTTCGTCATCAAGGCGGCGGAGTTCGTGGCCGCGGTGCAGGTGCTGGTCTACGCCGGCGGCATCATGGTGCTGTTCCTCTTCGTGGTCATGCTGATCAACTACCGGCATCTCCCCGAGGAGCGGATGACCACGAGCCTGGCCATCGGCGGCGTCGGCGTGGGCCTGGCGATCTTCCTCCTCTTCTTCACGATCGTCCGCACCGGCGCGTATCACGACGAGCATCTGAACGCGGAGAAGAAACTGGGCACGGTCAAAGAGACGTACCTCGCGGAACATCCGACCGATCCGAACAAGCTCGTGCGCCGCTCGCGCGCGAAAGAGAACCGGAATGCCGAGGCCGTGGGGATGGCGCTGTACACCGACTATCTCGTGCCGTTCGAGGTGGCCTCGCTGTTCCTGCTCGTGGCGATGATCGGCGCGATCGTGATCGGCAAGCGGGAGCTGTCGGCCGACGAGGAAGAGACCGCGCCCGCCTACATGATCGAGCGGGTGGAGACGGAGAAGGAAGTGAAGGAGTTGCTCAGTGCCTAGCACCGCTCAATATCTGATGCTCTCCGCCACGCTCTTCGCGATCGGCCTGGTCGGCGTGATCGCGCGGCGCAACATGATCGTCGTGCTGATGTGCATCGAGCTGATGCTCAACGCCGTCAACATCAACCTCGTCGCCTTCTCCCATCGCCTGGCCGACCTGCAGGGACAGGTCTTCACCATCTTCGTCATCACCGTCGCCGCCGGCGAAGCCGCGGTCGGGCTGGCGATCATCATCCAGTTGTATCGATTGCGCTCGACGGTGAACGTGGACGAGGTGAAAACGCTGCATGGATAGCGCGCTGCTGCTGGTCGTCCTCCTCCCCGCGATCGGCGCACTGGTGAACGGCACGCGCGCGTTCCTCTGGCCGCTCACGCCCAAGAACAAGACCATCACCAACATCTTCACGCTGGCGAGCACCGGCCTCTCCGCACTCATCGCCACCTGGATCGTGCTGCAGAGCGTGGGACACCCGTGGCAGCACACGTACTTCGAGTGGATTCCCTCGGGCATAGGTCACGTCGGCAGCACGATCGCGAACTTCAGCGTCGACTTCGCGCTGCGCATCGACGCGCTCTCCTCGACGATGCTCATGATCGTGACCTGGATCGGCTTCCTGATCCACGTCTACGCGACCGGCTACATGTCGCACGAGAAGGGCTATACGCGCTTCTTCACCTACCTCAACCTGTTCATGTTCATGATGCTGCTGCTCGTGCTCGGCGCGAACTACATCGTCATGTTCGTCGGGTGGGAAGGCGTCGGGCTCTGCTCGTATCTGCTGATCGGCTTCTATTACGACAAGAACTTCGCCGCCGACGCGGGCAAGAAGGCGTTCATCACCAACCGCATCGGCGACTTCGGCTTCATCCTCGGCATTTTCCTGATCTTCAGCACCTTCGGTACGTCCGATTACGCGAAAGTCTTCGCGCTGGCCAGCGCTGGCGGTCACGCGCAGTACGGCGCGATCGCGACGGCGATCTGCCTGCTGCTCTTCGTCGGCGCGTGCGGCAAGTCCGCGCAGGTGCCGCTGTACGTCTGGCTGCCCGACGCGATGGCCGGACCCACGCCCGTCTCCGCGCTCATCCACGCCGCGACGATGGTCACCGCGGGCGTTTACATGGTCGTCCGCTCGAACGTGCTGTTCCGGCTCTCGCCCGACGCGATGCTGGTCGTGGCGATCGTCGGCGCGATCACGGCGATCTTCGCGGCCTCGATCGGGCTCGTGCAGAACGACATCAAGAAAGTCCTCGCGTACTCGACGGTCTCGCAGCTCGGCTACATGTTCCTGGCCGCGGGCGTCGGCGCGTTCACCGCGGCGATCTTCCACGTGATGACGCACGCGTTCTTCAAGGCCTGCCTCTTCCTCGGCGCCGGCTCGGTGATTCACGGCTGCGGCGGCGAGCAGGACATGCGCAGGATGGGCGGCCTGCGCAAGTACATGCCGCGCACGCACTGGCCGATGCTGATCGCCACGATCGCCATCGCCGGCATCCCGCCGCTGGCCGGCTTCTTCTCGAAGGACGAGATCCTCGCGAACGCGTTCACGCATCACAAGTTCATCTGGATCCTCGGCGTGATCACCGCCGGCATGACCGCGTTCTACATGTTCCGCCTCTACTTCATGACGTTCCACGGAACGTACCGCGGGGGCGAGAACGGGCACGGGCATCACGAACACGCGCATGACCCGCACGAGTCGCCCTTCAACATGACCGGCGTGCTGGCGATCCTGGCGGTGCTCGCCGTGATCGGCGGCTTCGTCGGACTGCCGGCGGCGCTCGGCGGCGCGCATCCGACCTGGTTCCAGCAGTGGCTCTCGCCGGTGCTGCTGCCGATCGGCGGCGAGCACTTCGAGTTCCACGAGGCCGCGCTGTCGACCGAGTACATCCTGATGCTGGTCTCCGTCGCCGTGGCCGCGCTGGGGATCTTCCTGGCGTGGCGCTTCTACAAACGCGATCCGCTCTGGTCGACGCCGAAGCGGCTGGCCACGAGCTTCGCGCCGATTCACCGCCTGCTCGAGAACAAGTACTGGGTCGACGAGTTGTACAACGCGACCGTCATCCGGGGAACGGTGCTGTTCGCGATGGCCCTCTGGTGGTTCGACCGCTGGGTCGTCGACGGCATCGTCAACGGCGTGCGCCACCTGACCGTGTTCCTCTTCGGCCATGGCTCGAATCTCTTCGACAAGTACGTGGTCGACGGCGCCGTCAACGGCGTGGCGTCGGGCGCGAGGGGCGGCTCGATGATGTTCCGCCGCGTGCAGAGCGGTCTCGTTCAGAACTACGCGCTGATCATGGGCGGCGGAATCGTGCTCATCGCCCTGGTCTATCTATTCATGAAGCCGTGAGGAACAAGAGCTGATGGGCATCCTCAACATCATTACCTACATCCCCGCGGTGGGCGCGGTCCTGATCCTGTTCCTCAGCAGGAACTCGCCGCGCATGATCCGGGTCGTCGCGACCGCGACCGCGGTGATCGACTTCGTGGTCTCGCTCTGGCTCTGGCCGAACTTCGACAAGACGAAGCTCTTCCAGTTTCGCGAGACCTACGAATGGATCCCGTCGCTCGGCGTGAAGTACGACTTCGGCATCGACGGCATCGCCCTGCTGCTCATCCTGCTGACCACGTTCATGGGCATCATCGCCGTGGTCTCGTCGTACAGCGCGATCAAGTTCCGCGAGAAGGAGTACTACATCCTGCTGCTGCTCCTGCAGACGGGAATGCTGGGCACCTTCTGCTCGCTCGACTTCTTCCTCTTCTACGTCTTCTGGGAAATCATGCTCGTGCCGATGTACTTCATCATCGGCATCTGGGGCGGCTCGCGGAAGCTCTACGCGGCGATCAAGTTCTTCCTCTACACGCTGGCCGGATCGGTGCTGATGCTGCTCTCGATCCTGGCGCTGTTCTTCTTCAACGACGGCGGGATCAGCTTCCTCAACATCAAGGGCCTCGGCAATCCCGCGACGTTCAGCGTGATCCAGTTCCACAACATCGGCCACCTGATTCCGCCGACGCTGCAGTTCTGGATCTTCCTCGGCTTCTTCTTCGGCTTCGCCATCAAGGTCCCGATGTTCCCGTTCCACACCTGGCTGCCCGACGCGCACGTCGAGGCGCCGACCGCAGGCTCGATCATCCTGGCGGCGGTGCTCCTGAAGATGGGGACCTACGGATTCGTGCGCTTCGCGCTGCCGATCCTGCCCGACGCCACGAGGCAGTTGCTCGTGCCGATCGTCGTGCTCTCGCTCATCGGCATCATCTACGGCGCGCTCGTGTCTCTGGTGCAGAAGGACATGAAGAAGCTCGTCGCCTACTCGTCGGTCTCGCACCTCGGGTTCGTGATGCTGGGTATGTTCGCGCTGAATCCGATGGGCCTGCGCGGCTCGGTGCTGCAGATGATCAACCACGGCATCTCGACCGGCGCGCTGTTCCTGCTCGTCGGCATCATCTACGAGCGGCGGCACACGCGTTTGATTGCCGACTACGGCGGGCTCGCCAAGCAGATGCCGATGTTCGCGGCGCTGTTTCTCATCGCCGCGCTGTCGTCGATGGGACTCCCGGCGCTGAACGGATTCATCGGCGAGTTCACGATTCTCCTCGGCGCCGCGAACTCGACGGCGTTCGGCACGATGGCCTACGCGGTCATCGCCGCGATCGGCATCGTCCTCGGCGCGGCGTACCTGCTGTGGCTC